>Ga0164243_10000138_pt1 | contig 184315 bp, 172 predicted proteins | sample OricompcompostOP_FD_108781 | JGI IMG/M metagenome (GOLD analysis project Ga0164243, IMG submission 108781) | Organic Plus compost microbial communities from Emeryville, California, USA - Original compost - Organic plus compost (OP) | ecosystem: Engineered > Solid waste > Mixed feedstock >...
GGGCGGCGCGGGCCATGATACGTTCGCCTTCACCACGGCGCTGCACAACACCGCCAATGTCGACGTTATCACTGACTTTGTCTCGGGCGACGACACCATCCAACTGGCGAGCGCCATCTTCACGGCGCTGACGGCGACCGGCACGCTCGCCGCCTCCGCCTTCGCCATCGGCGCAGCCGCCACGCCCAACCAGCACATCCTCTATAACGAAACCAACGGCTGGCTCAGCTACGATGCCGACGGCAGCGGCTCCGGTGCCGCCATCCACTTCGCAACACTCTCCACCCATCCGACCATCTCAAATGCGGATTTCGTGGTGGTGTGAGGGCGCATCACTGAGGCATGAAGCCCGCCTCGGTTATTCGAGGCGGGAGCGCCAGCATTGGCGGCCGGATTGCCAGATTGATTGGCCGGACTACGTGGCATTGCCGGTGCGGCAGGGGCAGTAGGCAGAAAGTGCCGAACGGTTGGCTTGAGTTTCTTTCGCTGCGCGAGCGTCGCTGCTCGCCGTTGATGCGGAGCCGCTTTCCGAAAGTGCGCTGACGGCAGCAATGAATTTAAGAATTCGTCAAGGAATTCAACGCGCTGGTTGAGCGCCATCTTAACGCGCCCTTAAACCGCCGCATCTACCGTTCAACGGGACGCCATCGGCACGGGGACGACAAGGGCAGCGCATGGCGAGCCGCAGTGACAGACGCATCGAACCCAGCTTCGACGAGCCGTCAAGGACGTCGGCAGGATTTTCGGTGCGCGAAGAGGACCGCGTCATGCCCGCAAGCCGCAAATCCCAGGCCAAGCGCAAATCCGCCAACGGGAAAACCACCAAGGGGAAATCAAGGCGCGGCAGCGGTCGGGCGCGTCGCAGCGGGCTTTTCAGCATTTTCGGCCGGCTCGTCTACTGGTGCTTCGTTCTCGCCATCTGGGGCGGCATCGCCGCGGCCGGCATCGTCGTCTACTACGGCGCCAAGATGCCGGCGGCCACGACCTGGGAAATCCCGGATCGGCCGCCCAACATCAAGATCGTTTCGGTCGACGGCCACCTGATCGCCAATCGCGGCATGAGTGGTGGCGAGGCACTCAGCCTCAAGGAAATGTCGCCCTATATCCCGGAGGCCGTCGTGGCCATCGAGGACCGGCGCTTCTACTCGCATTTCGGCATCGATCCGATCGGCCTGGCGCGGGCGATGGTGACGAATGTCGTGGGTGGCCATTTCAGCCAGGGCGGCTCGACGCTGACCCAGCAACTGGCGAAGAACCTGTTCCTGAAGCCAGACCGCACGATCGAACGCAAGGTGCAGGAGGTGCTGCTGGCGCTGTGGCTGGAGCACAAGCACAGCAAGGACCAGATCCTGCAGATGTATCTCAACCGGGTCTATTTCGGTTCCGGCGCCTATGGCGTGGAGGCGGCTTCCCGGCGCTATTTCGGCAAGAGCGCGCGTGACGTGACGCTGTCCGAGGCGGCCCTTCTGGCAGGCCTGCTCAAGGCGCCGTCGCGGCTGTCGCCGGCGCGGGACCCGAAGGCGGCGGAAGCGCGCGCCCAGCTCGTGCTCGCCGCCATGCACGACCAGGGCATGATTTCCGGCAAGCAACTCGCCACGGCCATGAGCGCGCCGGCGACCCGGGCGCCGTCCTACTGGACGGGGTCGGAGAACTACGTCGCCGACACCGTCATGGAGGAACTTCCTGACCTGATCGGAGATGTCCAGGGCGACATCGTCATCAATACGACGGTCGACCTGTCGCTGCAGAAGATCGCCGAGAAATCGATCCGCACGCTGATCGAGACGAGTGGCAAGAAGCTCAATGTCAGCCAGGGCGCGCTGGTCTCGATCGACGACACCGGCGCGGTGCGGGCGATGGTCGGCGGCAACGACTATGCGACCAGCCAGTTCGACCGCGCTTCCGAAGCCAAGCGCCAGCCCGGCTCCGCCTTCAAGCCTTTCGTCTACATGGCCGCGCTGGAGGCCGGACGCACGCCCGAGAGCGTGCGCAACGACGCGCCGATCCGGATCGGCAACTGGACGCCGACCAATTTCGGCGGCAAATACTACGGCAGGGTCACGCTCGCCACGGCGCTGGCCAAGTCGCTCAATTCCGTTGCCGCGCAACTGACGATGGAGGTCGGCCCAGCCGCCGTCATCGAGGCGGCGCACCGCATGGGGATCCAGTCGGACCTCCAGAAGAACGTCTCCATTGCGCTTGGCACGTCCGAGGTCACGCCGCTGGAACTGACCGCGGCCTATGTTCCGTTCGCAAACGGCGGCTACCGGCCGGACGTCCATTTCATCAGCAAGATCACCACGGCCGACGGCAAGCTGCTCTATGCCTTCGACGGCGGCAAGGCGCCGCGGGTGGTGAAGCCCGAAATCGTGGGCATGATGAACTCGATGATGGCCGGCACTGTGCAACTGGGCGGCACGGCCAAGAAGGCGGCTTTCGGCTGGCCGTCCGCCGGCAAGACCGGAACCAGCCAGAATTCCCGCGACGCCTGGTTCGTCGGCTATACGTCCAACCTCACCACCGGCGTGTGGTTCGGCAATGACGACGGCTCGCCGATGAAGCGGGTCACGGGCGGCTCGCTGCCTGCCCAGGCGTGGCACGAATTCATGCTCGCCGCCCATGAAGGCGTGCCGGTGCGGCCGCTTCCGGGTGGCTGGAAACCGCCGCCGCCCGGCGCGATCGTGCAGGACGACGGGCCGGCGCCCGTTCCCACTGCCGATGTCGGTGCGAGACCGGCGACCGTGTCCCGCCAGGCCGTTCGCACGCCTGCGCAGCCGCCGCGTCCTGCGCCGCCGCAACCCGTTGGCGGCGCGCAAACAGTCGATGCCGGCGGCTTCGGCATGCCGGCGCAGGACAACGCGCCGACGGCGTCCATCGGCCATCCCGTCCCGCCGGGAAATGTCGGCGGGCCGTCGAGGAAGCGTCACACAACCATACTGGATATACTGAGCGGCGGCTGACGGCGCGCGGCACCACACAGGCTGCGGCTGGATCTTCGTCGGCTCCTCAGGCAGCCGCACCGGGCGCCGGAGACGTGCCTGGATCGAGGTCGTCGCCTGCCAGGGTCGGCTCCGCCCGGCCTTGCAGCACCGTCTCGACGATGCCTCTGGCGATCTCGCGCTCTCCCATGATGACGGTGTCGGCGCCGAGGCCTTTCAGATGCTCCACCTCCGCGTCGGAGTGGGCGCGGGCGATAACGGCGATGCCGGGGTTCGCGCCTCGCGCCAGCAGGATGATCCGGCCGGCTTCGAAGGCGTTGGGAATGGCAAGGATCAGGCGGCTCGCTCCGGCCGGATTGGCCGCGGCGAACACGTCGGCGCGCGCGGCATTGCCGGAAATCGCCTCGATGCCCTCTCCCCTGATCCGCGCCAGCGTCTTGTCCGCGTCCTCGATGACGAGGAAAGGCAGGCCGGACTGCTTGAGCGACAATCCCACCAGGCTGCCGACGCGGCCGTAGCCGATGAGGATCGTGTGGCCGGACAGGGCTGTTGGCGGAGGAGGTCCGTCTTCTTCGTCGGGCGCCTGCGGCATCGCGGCCGCGACTTCGCCGGGGGCGGTGGCCGGGCCGGTCGGCCGGATATCCGGCTGCGGCTCCCGTTCCGCGGCACGGCTTTCGAGATGAGGCTTGAGCCAGTCGACCGCCGCGAACATCACCGGGTTGAGCACGATCGACAGGATGGCGCCGGCCAGGATCAGGTCACGTCCTTCCTCGGGAAGCAGTCCCAGCCCGACGCCGAGCTCGGCGAGGATGAAGGAGAATTCGCCGATCTGGGCAAGGCTGGCGGAGATGATCAGCGCCGTCGACATGGGATGCCGGAACGCGAGCACGATCAGGAACGCCGCGACCGACTTGCCGATCAGGATGATGAACAGCACGGCGAGCACCGGACCCGGATGGGCCAGCAGGCTGAACGGATCGAACAGCATGCCGACGGAGACGAAGAACAGCACCGAAAAGGCGTCGCGCAACGGCAGCGATTCCTCGGCGGCCTGATGACTGAGCTCGCTTTCGCTCATGATCATGCCGGCGAAGAAGGCGCCGAGCGCCAGCGATACGCCGAACAGGTTCGCGGCGCCGAAGGCGACGCCCAGCGCGATCGCGAGAACGGACAGCCTGAACAGTTCGCGCGAGCCGGTGTGGGCGACGTAATGCAAAATCCACGGGATGACGCGCCGGCCGACCACCAGCATGAGGATGACGAAGGCGGCGACCTTCACCAGCGTCGCGCCGACGATGCCCCAGACGCCGTAGTCGGCGACGAAAGAGAACAGGCCGCCGACCGGAATCTCCGCCGTCTCCCGGCCTCCGAGAACGCCTGCGAGGGCGGGCAGGAGCACCAGCGCCAGCACCATGGCGAGGTCTTCCACGATCAGCCAGCCGACGGCGATCCGGCCCTTTTCGGTCTCGATGAGGCGGCGCTCCTGCATGGCGCGCAGCAGGACGACGGTCGAGGCGACCGAAAGCGCGAGGCCGAAGACGAGGCCCGCGCCGAGCGTCCATCCGAGCAGCCAGGCCAGGCCCGCGCCGAGAACGGTGGCGAAGGCGATCTGGACGATCGCGCCGGGCACAGCGATGGCGCGGACGGAGAGAAGGTCCTTCAGCGAGAAATGCAAGCCGACGCCGAACATCAGCAGAATGACGCCGATCTCGGCAAGTTCGAGCGCCAGATGCTGGTCGGCCACAAAGCCCGGCGTGTTCGGTCCGACCAGCATGCCGGCCACCAGATAGCCGACGAGAGGCGGGACGCGGAAGCGATTGGCGATGGCTCCGAAGATGAACGCCAGCCCCAGACCGGCGACGATGGTTGCAATCAGGGGCGTGTCATGGAGCATGCTCTATCGCGGCGCCTTTCAAACGGTTGGATGGTGCGGTCGAAATGCCGCCTTGGCGAATATGGTGGCAGGATGTGCCTGCACACAACCCCGGCGGCCCGATATTGCGGAACAAAATGCCGGCGGCCAGGCCGCCGGCATTCAGTCGAGATTGGCCGCGGTCACGCCGCCATGAGCATCTTCTCGATATCCCAGACCGGCTGGTTCGTGAGCGTCTTGGGGATTTCGGCGACGAGTTTCCCGACGACCTCCTTGTGCAGCTTGCGGCGCATTTCGCCGAGCACCTGCGGCGGCGCGACGATCACCAGACGATCATAGGCACCCGCATGAGCCTGCTTGTAGAGCCGTTCGGCGATGTCGTCGGCGAAGCGTTCCTTGCTGAGGCGGTGCCAGTCGGTCTCCTGGAACGCGCTCTTGTGCGCCGAGGGGCCGTCGCTGTAGCGGCCGGGTCTCTCGACGCCCTGCTCGCGGGTGGCGCGGTTTTCCTGCTCCATCTCCTGCACGACCTGGAAGTCGGGAAATTTGGCGTCGCCCTCGTTTTTCAGGAAAAGGGCCTTTTCGCCGTCGGCGACGACCACCCACAGACCGTGCTTGAGGATCAGGTTCTCCATTGGATTTCCTTCCATATTCGCCTTCATCCGCCTGCCGCCGCCTCGCAAAAAAACGCCCTCACGAACGGTTCGTTCCTCTGCCGCGCGTCGTCCGGGCCTGTCTCGAAAAATGGCCGCGTCTTCGCCCTGGCAGGATGGCGCAGGCGGCTTGTCTGCGGCGTCCGCAATAATTTTCTTCCTCCTTTCCGGCTTCCGCAAAAGCGATTGCGTTTCGGGAAGGGCGGCGCGAGCGCATTTCTTCAAGCGGGCAGCCGGCGCGCGGTAAAAACGCGGATTGTTCGGATACCGCGATGCAAAACCAGACCTTCAAGCTGAATGCCTTTCCCGTCTTCATGAAAGTCGACGGCCGGACCGTCGTCATTGTCGGCGGCGGCGAGGAAGCGTTGGCGAAAGCACGGCTGCTGGCCCAGTCCAACGCGGCGTTGCGCATCGTTTCCGCCGAGATCACGCCCGAACTGTCGGCGTGGGCGGCCGGCGAAGCCTGCGAGATCGTGGACGCGGCCTATGCGCCGGACCATCTGGACGGTGCCGTCATGGTCTTCGCGGCGAGCGGCGACGCGGTGCTGGACGCGCGCGTGGTCGCCGATGCGCGCCGCGCCGGTATTGCGGCCAACGCCGTGGATCGTCCGGAACTCTGCGATTTCTTCACCCCCGCGCTGGTCAATCGCGCGCCGGTGGCGGTGGCCATCGGCACGGAAGGGGCCGGACCGGTGCTCGCCCAGATGATCCGCGCGCGCATCGACCAGATGCTGTCGCCTTCGCTGGGTCCTCTCGCCGTGCTCGCCGCCTCGTTCCGCGATGCCGCCGAGCATTTGCTGCCCAAGGGCAACCGCCGGCGCGGCTTCTGGCGCGATTTCTTCACCGGCGCTCCTGCCCGCGCGGCGGAAAGCGGCGATCTGGCTCTGGCGCATGAGGCGGCGAGCGAACTGCTTCTGGCATCCCGTCCGGCGGCCGGCCATATCGCGCTCGTCGGCGCCGGGCCGGGTGCCGAGGACCTTCTGACCCTGCGCGCGCAGCGCCTGCTGATGGAGGCCGACGCCATCGTTCATGACGCGCTGGTCCCGGAGGCGGTCGTCGCGACGGGGCGCCGCGACGCCGAACGCTTTCCTGTCGGCAAGCGCAAGGGCTGCCATTCGAAGAGCCAGCGCGAGATCAACGCCCTGTTGGTCGCACTCGGCCGCGAGGGCAAGCGCGTGGTGCGCCTGAAAAGCGGCGATCCGCTGGTGTTCGGGCGTGCCGGCGAGGAGATGGCCGCGCTGCGCGACGCGGGCATTTCCTACGAAGTGGTGCCCGGCGTCACCTCCGCCTTCGCGGCGGCCGCCGATTTCGAGATTCCGCTGACGCTGCGCGGCGTCACTTCGTCGATGGTCTTCACCACAGGGCACGACCTCAAGGGCCGCTCGTTGCCGGACTGGGCGAAGCTCGCCATCTCTGGCGCCACGGTCGCCGTCTATATGGGACGCTCGGTCGCCGCCGACGTGGCCGGCCGGCTGATGGAGGCGGGCCTCGCTTCCGACACGGCGGTGGCGGTGGTGGAGAACGCCAGCCTCGCCGGCCGCCGGCGCTTCCACGGCACGCTGGCCGACCTGCCCGCGCTGGAAGTGCGGGACGATCTTTCCGGGCCGGTGATGTCCATCATCGGCGATGCGGTGGCCGGCGCCGATTTCACACGCTCCGAGCCGTTGGTGGCGCAGACCGAGCGAAGGACGGCGACACTGGTCGCCGAAGGAGCCAGGGCATGAAGATCCTCACCGCCAACCGGCTGACCGACGGCGAATGCCTCTGGTGGGGCAAGGGCGCCTGGAACGAGACGATCGAGGGGGCCGACATCGCCGCCGACAAGGAAGCCGAAGCGAGGCTCGAAGCGATCGGCAGGGAAGCTTTCGCCGTCAATTTCGTCCTCGACGTGGCGGTCATCGACGTCGAACTGGTCGACGGCTCGATCCGCCCGCTGCGCCTGCGCGAGCGCATCCGCGCCGCCGGCCCCACCGTCCGCAACGATCTTGGCAAACAGGCGCGCGGCCTCGCCGCGTAGCAGGCAAGGGCGGTCCGCCCGAGACGACCCCGGAGAGACGAGCATGTACCGTTACGATGAGTTCGACCACGAGTTTGTCCGCGCCCGCGTCGCCCAGTTCAGCGACCAGGTCGAGCGCCGGCTCTCCGGCGAGATCACCGAGGAGCAGTTCCGGCCGCTCAGGCTTATGAACGGCGTCTATCTCCAGCTTCACGCTTATATGCTGCGTGTCGCCATTCCCTATGGCACGCTGTCGTCGCGCCAGCTCAGGATGCTGGCGCATATCGGCCGCAAGTACAGCAAGGGCTACGGCCATTTCACCACGCGCCAGAACATGCAGTTCCATTGGCCGGCGCTGTCGGAGATTCCGGCCGCGCTCGCCGATCTCGCCTCGGTCGAGATGCATGCGCTGCAGACCAGCGGCAACTGCATCCGCAACGTCAGCGCCGACCATTTCGCAGGCGCCGCCGCCGACGAGGTGGCCGATCCGCGCCCCTATGCCGAGATCCTCAGGCAATGGTCTTCGGTGCATCCGGAATTCACCTATCTGCCGCGCAAGTTCAAGATCGCGCTGACCGGCTCGGAACGCGACCGCGCCGCAATCCAGACCTACGATATCGGCCTGCACCTCAAGAAGGACGCGCTGGGCGAGCTCGGTTTCGCCGTCTGGGTCGGCGGCGGCCAGGGCCGTACGCCGCTCCTCGCCAAGAAGATCAGGGATTTCCTGCCGCGCCGCGATCTGCTCTCCTACATCACCGCGATCATGCGCGTGTACAATCTGCATGGCCGCCGCGACAACAAGTGGAAGGCGCGCATCAAGATCCTCGTCCACGAACTGGGCGCGCAGGATTTTGCCCGCCAGGTCGAGGCCGAGTGGGAGGCGCTCAAGGACAGCGACCTCAAGCTGCCGCAGGCCGACATCGACGCGATCAACGCCTATTTCGAGCCGCCGGCGCTGCCCGACCGGCCGGAAGGCGACGAAGCGGTGCGGCTGGCCAGGCTCGATTCCAGGAGCTTCTCCGAATGGCTCACCCAGAACGTCACGACGCATCGCCATCCCGATTACGCCGCCGTCACCATCTCGCTGAAGAATATCGGCGAGACGCCCGGCGACATTTCCGACAGCCAGATGGAGGCGGTGGCTGATATCGCCGAACGATACGCCTTCGACGAGGCGCGGGTCAGCCACGAGCAGAACCTGGTGCTGCCGCATGTCGCCCGCGCCGACCTCAAGACGGTCTATGACCGGCTGGTGGAGATCGGCCTGGCCACGGCCAATATCGACCTGATCAGCGACATCATCGCCTGCCCGGGCCTCGACTATTGCACGTTGGCCAATGCCCGTTCCATTCCCGTGGCGCAGCAGATCGCCAAGCGCTTCGCTTCGCTGGAGCGCCAGCGCGACATCGGCGAACTGAAGCTCAACATCTCGGGCTGCATCAACGCCTGCGGCCACCACCATGTCGGCCATATCGGCATCCTCGGCGTCGAGAAGAAGGGTGCGGAGCTTTACCAGGTGACGCTCGGCGGCTCGGCCGACGAGAACGCCTCGCTCGGCGACATCATCGGCCGCGGCTTCGGTCCGGACGAGATCGTCGATGCGATCGAAACCATCGTCGAGACCTATCTTTCCATCCGTACGGACAGCGCGGAACGCTTCCTCGACACCTATCGTCGGGTCGGCCAGGTGCCGTTCAAGGAGGCGCTCTATGGAGCAGAAGCCAAGGCTGCCTGACGAAGACGAGGCATCGGAATCCGGGATCGCGGCGGAAGCGGCGGGGCTGGATGCGCTCTACGGCCATTTGCCGGCGCTCGAGATCATCGCCCTTTCCGCGGAAAAACTGTTCGAGGGCGGCGTCGGCGCGGTGTCTTCCTTCGGCGCTGATTCAGCGGTCCTGCTGCACCTGATCGCCAAGGTCGACCGGCATCTGCCGATCGTCTTTCTCGACACGGGCAAGCACTTCCTGGAGACGCTCGACTATCGCGACGCGCTCGTCGCCGATTTCGGCCTGACGGATATCCGCGTGGTTTCCCCCGACGAGGCGGCGCTGGCGCGCGTCGATCCATCGGGGAAGTTGCACGAAACCGACACCGATGCCTGCTGCGACGTCCGCAAGGTCGAGCCGATGGCGCGGGGCGTCGCGCCGTTCAAGGCCTGGTTCACCGGCCGCAAGCGCTTTCAGGCCTCGACGCGCGCCCAGTTGCCGGTGTTCGAGGCGGTCGGCTCGCGCATCCGCGTCAATCCGCTGGCGCACTGGACGACGGCGGACCAGGCGGACTACATGCGCACGCACCGGCTGCGCGCCAATCCGCTGGTGGCCTACGGCTATCTCTCGATCGGCTGCTTTCCCTGCACGCAGCCCGTCCAGCCGGGCGAGGACGCGCGCAGCGGCCGCTGGGCCGGTCACGCCAAGACCGAGTGCGGCATTCACCTCTCCGGCCTAGAGAAATCGCTGACGGACGCCTCGCTTTGAGCCGCCGGAAACCGACAGGATGACGATGACCGCGATTGTACAGGAAACGAACGCCCCCGCCGTCAGGCTCTGGACGCCCGACGGCTTCCGCGAGGACGAATGGGTTCACGCCGAGAGCGCGGACGCGCTGGCAGGCGACGACCGCGTGATCCTTCCGCTTGCCGCGTTCCTGGCGCTGGATCCCGAGACCCGGCGCGCCGAAGGGCGGCGGCTCGGCGTCGCGCTGCAGCCGGGCGAGGGGATCGAAGCCATCGCCGACTTGCTGGAGGACGTCGCGCTGGTCGCACTGGCGTTCCCCGCCTTCAACGACGGCCGCTCCTTCTCCAAGGCTGAATTGCTGCGCAGCCGTCACGGCTTCGCCGGAGCAGTGCGGGCGACCGGGCAGGTGCTTGTCGACCAGTTGCCGCACATGCTGCGCGTCGGCTTCAACGAGTTCGAGATTTCCAACCCGGTGCTTTTGAAGCGGCTGGAAGAAGGGCGCCTCGACGGCCTGCCGCTCTACTACCAACCATCTGCCAGGACAGCCGCAAGCGCTGGAAAATTCTCGTGGCGGCGACTGCCGGCGGCATAGGCCCACCCCAAAACCGTCCTGCAGGTCAGCGGATCGCGACGGATCGCGTCCGGCGCGTTCCATGCACCATTTTCAGTGCGGCCACGAAGCCGACCAGTCCCAATGGAAGGAAGGCGACGAACAGCCAGCGCGCCACCCCGGCTGCGGTGTCCTGGTTGATGCCGCCGGAGAAGCCGCTGGCGTTGGCGACAATGCCGGCAAGCGCGGCGCCGACCGCATAGCCGATGCGCTGTATGGTCGGGACGGCGGCCGAGGCGATCGTCTGTTCGTCTGCCGGAGCGCTGGCGACGATCACCCGCGTCACGAATGGCCAGGCGAGGCCGAAGCCGCCGCCCTGCAGGACGGCGCAGGCCACGATCAGCGGAATCGAGCCCAGCGGCACCGTCCAGGCGAAGCCGGCAGCACCCGTGGCGATCATCGCGGCGCCGCCGGCAATGATGACGGGTTCCCATTTCGGCGCGACGCGGGCGACGAGGATCGAGAGCACCGACCACGAGATGGATTCGGCGGCGATGATGTAGCCGGTCGTCAGAACCGGAACGTGATGGAGGCTGGTGAGCAGCAGCGGGCCGTAAAGGCCGAAGGTGCAGGTCGCCAGCGAAAACGACGCCACCATCGTCATGCCGCTTCCCAGCGGCGAGCGCCAGGAAAACAGGTGTGCCGGAAAGAGCCGCGAGCGCGGCCTCGAGGCGTCGAGCAGGAAGAAGAGGACCAGTGCCGCAAGGCCGGCCGCAAGCAGGATCGTGGAGCGCGCCAGGGCGACCTCGACGCCGGCCGCTGCAATCAGCGCGATGCCGAGCGCGAGCAGGGCGAGCGCGGGGAACGGGAAGGGCGGCGCCGTCTGCGAGGAGACCGAGTGCGCCTGTGGCGTATTCAGCACCACCGAGCTTGTCAGTGCCATGCCGAATCCGGCGATCACGAACGCACCGAAAGCCCAGCGCCAGCTGAAGGCGACGCTCATCAGCGCGCCGAGCAGAGGGCCGCTGAAGGCCGCAACGCCCCACACGGCGGACATGATGCCGAACAGTTGCGGCCAGATGGCGCGCGGAAACAGTCGCTCGACGGATACGAACGCCAGCGAAACCAGCGCCCCGCCGCCAAGGCCTTCCACCAGCCGTCCGGCCAGGAACATCGACATGGAGGGCGCCGTCGCGCAGATCAATGCGCCGATCCCGTAGAGCAGCGCGGCGAGCGTCATGTTGGCGCGCAGCGAGATATAGCTGACCAACCGTCCGGCAGTCGCGCCGGCGACGATTGCGCCCAGTTCGTAGATGGCGAGCGACCAGCCGACGAGTTGCACGCCCGACAGGTCGCCGACCAGGGCCGGCATGATGGTCGCGATCATGGTTTCGTTGGTGGCATGCAGCAATATGCCGAGACTGACGAATGTAAAGCGCGCCAGGTCTCCGCTTGCCCGCAGGCTGCGCCAGTCCGCAGCGACCCCGTTCTCCTGCACCCCGTCGTCCTCCGACACGCGCTGTTCCAAGGCGGCCTCCCGCGATTCGCGTGCCGCAGGCGGTCTTGTAGAACCTCAAGCGCAGTTGAGCTCAAGGGGGATTCGGCAACTGCGATGAAATCGGGTGAAACGAGGGCGGCGCCGGCGCGAGGGCCATGAAAATCGAGAAGAAAACGCTATACGCCGACCATTCATTGGGCCGGCTTTCGCAAGCGACGCCGGCGGGGCCATGACCCCGCCGGCGCCGTCTGTCGGTCAGTGGTGCGCGGCTATTTCAGCGACTGGATCAGATCGATGGAGGAGACCGCGACGGCGAGATTCAGGCCGGTCTGGGCCTGGGCGCTGAGCGGCTGGAGATTGATCGAGTTCTTGAACCCGCCGACCAGGACGTTCAGTCCACCACCGGTCACGACGCTGGCTTCGGCGTTGACGCCGTAATAGCTGCCGGCGAGCGCGCCATCCGCGTAGTCGCGCGAGGGGGCGAAGACCGCCCAGACCAGTTCGCCCTGGTCGGTCTTGCCGAGGTCGACGCCCAGTTTCGAGACGAGACCGGTGTAGTGTTCCTTGGTGCCGTCATGCGAGGAGCGGTAGGTACAGTCGAGCGTCTTGTTGGATGCAATGACGTAACCCAGCCCGCCGTCGATCGAGCAGCGCAGCACACCGAGCTTTACGTTGGCCTGAGCAGGAACGGCGAAGGCGAGGGTTGCGAGACCGGCGGCAAGCGCGAGTTTCTTCAACATCGGAAAAATCCTTTCTGCAATACAGCCCTTACAACGGAAAGGGCAGCGGAGCGTTCCGACGCAATATTGGCATGATGAAGGCGCCGGCCGCTCGATCGGGAGAGCATCGGCCGGCATTGCATCAAAAAAGCAGGTAAAGAGTGCCTTGCGAGAGGGGCGTCAGCTCACGCGCGCCAGACCGTCCTTGGCCGGCTGGTAGTTCGGGTTGAGGTGGATGGCCTCACGATAGGACTTGGCCGCGCGCTGCTTGTCGCCGCGCCGCTCGTAAATGAGGGCCTGGTTGGCCCAGGCCTCGGCGTTCTTGGAGTCGAGCTTGATGGCCATATTGAAGTCGGAGAAGGCGTTCTGCTCGTCGCCGGTGGCGAGATAGGACAGGCCGCGGCCGTTGTAGGGCTCGGACGCGCTCGGGGCCAACGAAATGGCCGTCGAAAAGTCCTCGATGGCGAACTTGTGCTGGCCCTGCTGCTGATAGATCAGGCCGCGATTGTTGTAGGCGCGCGCATCGGTGGTGTCGAGCTGGATGGCTTTCTGGAAGTCATTGAAAGCGTTCTGGGTCTGGCCGGCGTTGCTGTAGAGATTGCCACGTCCGATATAGGCGGCGTCATAGTTCGCATTGAGCTGGATGGCGCGGTTGTAGTCGGCCAGCGCCGCCGGCTGATTGCCGAGGAAACGCTGGATCAGGGCACGGTTGGAATAGGCCTGATAGAAACCGGGGTTGAGTTCGATGGCCTTGTTGAAGTCCTTGAGCGCCGCCTGGTACTGGCCGCTGCGGCCGTATGCGGAGCCACGCACGTTGTAGGCTTCGGGATTGCGCGGGTCTCGGTCGATCACGGACGAAAGCGAGGCGATATTTTCGGTCGACCCCTGCGCCTTGTCGATGTTGGCGAGATCGCCAACCGCAGACGTCTGGCAACCCGCGATCGCCAGGGCGGAAACGGCAACACCGGCAAGAACGAGGCCGCGCCAGCTTGCCCGGCGTCCATCGATCGTAAGGTTCATCTGCCTTCCCTCGCTGTCCATCGCTGCCGCCGGCCCCTCACGCCAGTCAGCCATTCATGTCCTCAACAAGCGAAAGCCTGTTTCAAACAAAAAGGTGGCGGCGATTGCGCATCGCGCCACCTCTATCCCTTGAAAAGGACGAAAAATGGGCCGGTCAGCGCGGCGCGCGGGCCGCACCAGCGCCCGTGGGGGCCGGGCGAGGCGTGCCAGGGATCAGGCCTTCGCGCTGGGCGCGCTTGCGCGCCAGCTTGCGGGCGCGGCGCACGGCCTCGGCCTTCTCGCGGGCGCGCTTCTCCGAAGGCTTCTCGTAGTGCCCGCGCATCTTCATTTCGCGGAAAATGCCTTCGCGCTGCATCTTCTTCTTGAGCGCGCGGAGCGCCTGGTCAACATTGTTGTCGCGGACGAGTACCTGCACGGGCGATCCTGTGTTTCCGGTGTGAAATCCCGGGGCAATAAGCGAACGCCAATTGCCCCCGCGGCGTCCTCCGCCACGAATTGAAGCGCGCATTAGCAGAATCAGGGCTGACTGTCTACGGGAAATCGCGCAGGCCGGTAGCCTTGGCAGGCCAAGCTAATCTATTCCGCCGCATCGCTCAGGCCGCCGGGCGCGGCCGCGTTCGGGTCGCCCGGCGCCGTCTCGCAGGCGAGATCGGGGAAGGCGAGGATGCGCTGGCCGTGGAAATCGGTGCGCAGGACGAGCAGGCCGCGCTCCTCGAAATAGTCGAGAAGGCGCTGCGCCCGGCGCTCGGAGTGGGTGCCGTAGGCGCGCGCCAGTTCCGCGTTGGAAGGGCAGGGCAGGGCACTTACGGCCGCGCGCGCGACCAGCAGGAACACGCCCTGAAGATCGTCGGGCAGGCTTTCCGACAGTGCCAGCGCTTTCGACCAGGCGTCGCTGTCGGCGGTTTGCGTATCCACGCCGGCGCGCGCCACGGCCAGGCGGCGGCGGAAGGCGGGGAGCGGCAGCGGCTCGCCAGGCACGCGCCTGATGCGGCAGCGAACGAGGAAATCCTGGTAGAGCACGGCGTCGGTGCGGAAGCCGGCCTCCGGATCTTCCAGGATTTCGGTCAGCACGGTTTCGATGCCGGTCTCGCGCTCGGCTTCGTCGATGATGGCGAAGACGGGTTCGGCGGCGGGCTCCGGCGCCGGTTTCGGGCGTGCGAGCTGGGCAAGGATGTCGGCGGTGGCGGTCGGCGGCGGTGGCGCGGGACGGCGTGGCGGGCGCAGGCTCTCCTCGTCGGGGCCGGCGGTGAAGATCAGGTCACGCGCGTCCTGCGGGGTTTCCGGCAGCGGCGTCAGCTTCGGGCTGGAGGAGCGGGCCTGGGTCTCGACCGCGCCGATGACGATCGGCAAGGGCCGGCGCGACAGGGCAGGGCCGAGCGCCACGAAATGCCCGCGCGCCAGGTCGCGGAACATTTCGGCCTGGCGCCGGTCCATGCCCAGCAGGTCGGCGGCGCGCGCCATGTCGATGTCTAGGAAGGTGCGGCCCATCAGAAAATTCGAGGCTTCCGCTGCGACGTTCTTGGCGAGCTTGGCGAGGCGCTGCGTGGCGATGACGCCGGCCAGCCCGCGCTTGCGGCCGCGGCACATCAAATTGGTCATCGCGCCGAGCGAGACTTTGCGTGCCTCGTCCGCCACCTCGCCGGCGGCCGAGGGGGCGAAAAGCTGTGCCTCGTCCACCACCACCAGCATCGGATACCAGTGGTCGCGCTCGGCGTCGAAGAGGCCGCCGAGGAAGGCGGCGGCCGCGCGCATCTGCTGCTCGACGTCGAGGCCTTCCAGATTGAGGACCACGGAGACGCGGTGCTGGCGGATGCGGCCGGCGATGCGGGTGAGTTCCGCTTCGGTGCGCTGGGCGTCCACCACCACATGCCCGAACCTGTCGGCCAGCGTGACGAAGTCGCCCTCGGGATCGATGACGCATTGCTGCACCCAGGGCGCGCTCTGCTCCAGCAGGCGGCGCAACAGGTGGGACTTGCCCGAGCCGGAATTGCCCTGCACCAAAAGGCGCGTGGCCAGAAGCTCCTCGAGGTCGAGCGCGGCGGGCTTGCCGAGGGCGGTAGCGCCTCCGGCGGCGCCCCCGGCCACCCCCATGTCGATTTCAACTTTCATGCCGCATCCCTGGTCCGGCTCGTGTCTAACACCGCCTGTTGCCGGGAGCGAAGAGGCATGGCGGCGATTCCCACAGATGGAACCGCAATGTTGCCGGGCGATGAAGCGGCCCTGTCGCGCCCGGCGGGGAAACGCCATCCATTCCCCCGGCGGTGAAACGCCATGCGCCGTCGCAAACAGCGCAAGGATGGTGGCGCGGTTTCGATAGTGATACACCACGCGCCGGAAGCTGCCACGAGGCCAGAACGTGAAGAAATATTCGGTATTCGCCATCGCCCGCGAGGCCATGCGCGGCCACAAGGGCTGGGAACAGCAATGGCGTTCGCCCGAACCCAAGGCCGCGTACGACGTCGTCATCGTCGGCGCCGGCGGGCATGGGCTGGCGACCGCCTATTACCTGGCGAAGGAGCACGGCATCACCAATGTCGCCGTGCTGGAGAAGGGCTGGCTCGGCGGCGGCAATACCGGCCGCAACACCACCATCATCCGCTCCAACTATCTCTATGACGAGAGCGCCGCCATCTATAATCACGCGCTCAATCTGTGGGACGGGCTTTCCCAGGACCTCAACTACAACGTGATGTATTCGCCGCGCGGCGTCATGATGCTGGCGCACAACGTCCACGACATCCAGGTGTTCAAGCGCCACATCCATGCCAACCGGCTGAACGGCGTCGACAATGAATGGCTGACGCCGGAACAGGCGAAGGAATTCTGCCCGCCGCTCAACATCTCAAAGGACGCGCGCTATCCGGTGATGGGTGCCGCGCTGCAAAGGCGCGGCGGCACCGCCCGCCATGACGCGGTCGCCTGGGGCTATGCGCGCGGCGCCAGCGCGCGGGGCGTCGACATCATCCAGAACTGCGAGGTCACCGGCATAAGGCGCGGGACCAACGGCGCGGTCACCGGGGTCGAGACCTCGAAAGGCTTCATCGGCGCGAAGAAGATCGGCGTGGTCGCGGCCGGCCACTCCTCCGTCATCATGAACATGGCGGACGTGCGCATGCCGCTGGAGAGCTATCCGTTGCAGGCACTGGTGTCGGAGCCGGTGAAGCCGGTGTTCCCCTGCGTGGTTATGTCGAACACGGTGCACGCCTACATCTCCCAGTCCGACAAGGGTGAACTGGTGATCGGCGCCGGCACCGATCAATATATTTCCTACTCGCAAACGGGTGGGCTCCATATTCTGGAACACACGCTCGATGCCATCTGCGAGATGTTCCCGATGTTCACGCGCATGAGGATGCTGCGTTCCTGGGGCGGCATCGTCGACGTGACCCCAGACCGCTCGCCGATCCTGGCCAAGACGCCGGTGAAGGGGCTTTACGTCAATTGCGGCTGGGGCACGGGCGGCTTCAAGGCGACGCCGGGTTCGGGCAATGTCTTTGCCCACACGATCGCCAGGGACGAACCGCACCCGATCAACGCGCCGTTCACGCTGGAGCGCTTCAAGACCGGCCGGCTGATCGACGAGGCGGCCGCTGCCGCCGTGGCGCATTGATGCGGCCTTTGATGGAAAAGCGCCCCCACTCCGTCTTGCTTCGCAAGCCACCTCTGCCCCTGTCCGGAGGAGAGGAAATGCCTGTTGCCCGCTTGGTGTCTTTCCTCTCCTCCGTCGAACGGGGGAGAGGTGGTTCGCGAAGCGAATCGGAGTGGGGGTCGATACCTACAAGGAAATTCGAGGGGACAAAATGCTCCTGATCCATTGCCCCTATTGCGAGGAAGAGCGTCCGGAACTCGAGTTCCGCAACGCCGGCGAGGCGCATGTCGTGCGTTCGCCGAACATCGCCGCCGAAAGCGACGACGATTTCGAGAAGTTTTTCTTCATTCGCGATAACCCGAAAGGCGTCATCTATGAGCGGTGGCGTCATATCCACGGCTGTGCGCGCTTCTTCAACGCGGTGCGCGACACGGTGAGCGACAAGTTCATCATGACCTCCAAGGCCGGCGAGCCGAAGCCGAAGAAGCTGCCGGCCGCATCCAGGGCGACTGCCGCGCCGGCAGTGCCCGCGGCCTACGCCAACCGGCCGCCGGACCAGCTCAACGAAAAGCCGCCTGCCCGCAAGGCGGCGCCAAAGAAGGAACCGGCGCAGAAACAAGAGCCGGCTGCAAAAAACGCGGGTGTGAAAAAGCCGGGTGCGACGAAGACTGCCGCGAGCAAGGCCGGCACGAGCAAGGCTGGCGCGAAGAAGGCGAGCAAGTGATGGCCTCCACCTTCCGCATTCCCGGCGCCGGCCGGTTCGCCCAGGCCAAATCCGCGTCCTTCAGCTTCGACGGCAAGGCCTATGCCGGCATCGAGGGCGACACGCTCGCTTCCGCGCTGCTTGCCAATGGCGTCCACCTCGTCGGCCGCTCGTTCAAATACCATCGTCCGCGCGGCATCCTGTCGGCCGGCGCGGAGGAGCCGAACGCGCTGGTCGAGATTCGCCGCGACGAGGCGCGCCGCACGCCCAATGTGCGCGCCACCGTGCAGGAGCTCTATGACGGGTTGGCCGCCACCTCGCAGAACCGCTGGCCGTCGCTCGAGCGGGATATCGGCGCGGTCAACGACCTTTTTTCGCCGTTCTTTTCGGCCGGCTTCTACTACAAGACCTTCATGTGGCCGAAGTCGGCCTGGAAGAGCCTCTACGAGCCGAACATCCGCGCGGCCGCCGGTCTCGGCGTGGCGCCGGACAAGCCCGATCCGGATCACTATTCGGCGCGTTTCGCGCATTGCGACGTGCTGGTGGTGGGCGGCGGCGCGGCCGGTCTTGCGGCTGCTCTCGCAGCTGCGGAGATGGGCGTTCGCGTCATCATCTGCGACGAGCAGGCCGAATTCGGCGGTGCGCTGCGCTTCGAAAGCGGGGCGACAATCGAGGGCGAGAACGGCTGGACCTGGGCGCAGGGCGTGGCGGCGCGGCTGAAGGCGATGGGCAATGTGCGCGTGCTGACGCGTACCACGGCCTTCGGCTACTACGCGCAGAATTTCGTCGGGCTGGTCGAGCGCGTCAGCGACCATCTGCAGGCCCCTGGTGCCGACCTGCCGCGCGAGCGGCTGTGGCAAGTCCGGGCCAAGAAGGTGGTGCTCGCCACCGGTGCGATCGAGCGGCACATGGTGTTCGCCGACAACGACCGGCCGGGTGTCATGCTGGCCTCGGCGGCGCGCACCTATTTGAACCATTACGGCGTCGCCGTGGGGAGGAACGTCGGCCTCTATACGGCCAACGATTCCGCCTATGCCGTGGCGCTCGACCTGAAGAAGGCCGGCGTGAACATCCCGGCGATCGTCGATCTGCGCGACAATCCGCATGGCGAGCTTGTCGAGCAGGCGAGGGCTGCCGGTATCGAGATCCACGACGGGCGCGCCGTGATCAAGGTCGGCGGCAAGCTGCGCGTGAATTCCATGACGGTGCAGAAACGCACCGGCGGCGGCGAGCGCTCCATTCCGATCGACGCGCTGCTGATGTCGGCCGGCTGGACGCCGTCCGTGCACCTGTTCTCGCAGTCGCGCGGCAAGGTGATGTTCAACCACGAGGTTCGCCGTTTCCTGCCCGAGACCTATGCGCAGGATTGCGCGTCGGTCGGCGCCTGCAACGGCACCGACGGCCTTTCGGCCAGCATGGACGAGGCCTACGCGGCTGGCGCCAGGGCGGCCAAGGAAGCAGGCGGCAAGGCAGCGCGGTCGGCGAAGCCGAAGGTAGATGCCAGCGAAGGCTGGTCGCGCGGCATGCTGGGTGCAGGCCCCGGCGCGGGACCGGGCACGACGGTCAAGGCCTTCGTCGATTTTCAGAACGACGTCACCGCCAAGGACATTCGCCAGGCGGTGCATGAGGGCATGCGCTCGATTGAGCATGTCAAGCGCTTCACCACCAACGGCATGGCGACCGACCAGGGCAAGACCTCCAACATGCACGGCCTCGCCATCGCGGCCGAGGAACTCGGCAAGCCTATCCCCGGCGTCGGCCTGACCACCTTCCGCGCGCCTTATACGCCGGTCACCTTCGGCGCCATCATCGGCCATGCGCGGGGCGCGCTGTTCGACCCGACGCGGCGCACCGCCATGCATGGCTGGGCGGCCGGGCAGGGTGCCGCGTTCGAGGATGTCGGCCAATGGAAGCGCGCCTGGTATTTCCCGCAAGCCGGCGAGGACATGCACGCTGCCGTCAACCGCGAATGCGCGACGGTGCGCAGGACGGCCGGCCTGTTCGACGCCTCGACGCTCGGCAAGATCGAGGTCGTCGGGCCTGACGCGGCGACCTTCATGGAACTCATGTACACCAATCCGTGGCAGAAGCTGGAGCCGGGCCGCTGCCGCTACGGCCTGATGCTGCGCGAGGACGGCTTCATCTATGACGACGGCGTCGTCGGGCGGCTGGCGCATGACCGCTTCCATGTGACGACGACGACGGGTGGTGCCGCGCGCGTCATGAACATGATGGAGGACTATCTCCAGACCGAGTTCCCGCATCTCAAGGTCTGGCTCACCTCGATCTCCGAGCAATGGGCGGTGATCGCCGTGCAGGGGCCGAATTCGCGAAAGGTCATCGAGCCGCTGGTCGAAGGCATCGACATGTCGGACGAGTCGATGCCGCATATGTCGGTGCGGGAAGGAAAAATCTGCGGCGTGCCGACACGGCTGTTTCGCATGTCGTTCTCGGGCGAGCGCGGCTTCGAGGTCAACGTGCCGGCCGACTACGGCGAGGCGGTGTGGGAGGCGCTGTGGGCCGAAGGCCAGAAGCACGACGCCTGCGCCTACGGCACCGAGACCATGCACGTCCTGCGTGCGGAAAAAGGCTACATCATCGTCGGCCAGGACACGGACGGCACGGTGACGCCCGACGACGCCGGACTCGGCTGGGCGATCGGCAAGAAGAAGGCCGATTTCGTCGGCATTCGCGGCCTCAAGCGGCCGGACCTCGTGGCGCCGGGCCGAAAGCAGCTTGTCGGGCTGAAGACGAAAGACCCGAAGGTGGTGCTGGAGGAGGGGGCTCAGATCGTCGAGGACCCCAACCAGCCGATCCCGATGAAGATGATCGGCCATGTCACGTCGAGCTATTGGTCGCAGAACTGCGGCCGCTCCATCGCGCTGGCGCTGGTGGCCGGGGGGCGCGAGCGCATGGGCGAGACGCTCTACGTGCCGATGCCCGACGGCGTGATCGAGGTCGAGGTTTCGGGGACCGTGTTCTTCGACGAGAAGGGAGAGCGCCTCAATGGCTAAAGCTGCCAGACGTTCCGCCGCGGATGCCGCCGATCGCCGCCCCGCGCTGGAGGATCGCGAAGCGTTCGGGACCGGCGTGACGGTGACGCCGCTGCCGCCGGCCGAGCGCATCTCTCTGCGCGCTCCGGCCGAATCGATCGCGTCGCTGTCGCGGGCGCTGGGTGTTACCTTGCCGCAGAAGCCGAAGACCTCCGCCGCGAAGGGCAGCCGCATCGCGCTGTGGTTGGGGCCGGACGAGTGGCTGGTGATAGATGAGGCCGGCACGGATCTCGTCGGCGATTGCGCCAAGGCGAAGCAGTTGCATTCCGCGGTCGACATCTCGCACCGCAACGTGGCGATCGCGGTGGTGGGTCCGGCTGCGGAGGCCTGCGTCAGCGCCGGCTGTCCGCAAGATCTGTCGCTTCCCGTCTTCCCGGTCGGCGCCTGTTCACGAACCGTCCTCGGCAAGGCCGAGATCGTGCTCTACCGCATGGCTGCGGACGCATTCCGCGTCGAATGCTGGCGCTCCTTCTCGGACTATGTCTTTACTTTCCTCGGTGAGGCCGCGCGCGACGCTGCGGCCTGATCCGCGACACGTTGCCATCCATGATGGACAGCGTGGCAACCATCGGGGCGGCCGTTCGTTTTGGCTTGAGAACGCCGAGGAAGGACCATGACCAAATCGCCCCAGACTCCAGTCAAATCGACATCCACCAAATCGTCGGCTGTTCGCTCGCTCGAAAAGGAAGAGCGCGAACAGGCCAAGCGGGGGGACAATCTCGAGGAAGGCCTCGAGGACACCTTCCCTGCCAGTGATCCCGTTTCGGCGACCGAGCCTTCGGTTCCGGGGCGTCCGCCCAGGAAGGGGAAATAGCGCTTCGGCTCGACGGCGAACGGGCGGCCAGGCCGCCCGTTGTCGTATCCAGCCTTGTTCCGCGGTCAGAACGAACCGGGCATGATCCAGGGATCGATGTCGATGCCGAGGCGCGGCTTTGCGCCGGTCTTGTCTGCCTGCGAAGCCGTAGCGGCCTTCTCGATCGACCCTGTCGCCTTGCAATCGAGCTTGGTCTTCAGAGTCGCATTCGAGCAGGCAGCGGGCAAGGCATCGGCCTTGGGGGATTCGCCCGCAAAGGCTGCGCCCGAGAGCGCAAAAATGGCGGCGAGGGCGAAAGCGGTCTTCTTCATGTCACGCTCCGATTGATTTTCGTACATGTACGATATGCTGTTCATGTACAGCAGCGCGACCGCTGTTTCAAGGGGAATTCGTACGCGTACGGAAAATAAGTTACGCCTGCCACGCAATCGTGGTCACGGGATCGATCCAGGGATGTGGCTTGCCTGTCCGGCTCAGCAGCGCGTCGGCGGGTCGGTCAGCGGCGCGACGTCCTGGGCGGTCAATCCTGCCAGCGCCAGGTCGCACATGCGCTGGACGAAGGCCTGCGGGTCGCCGAAGGGATGGAAGGGAAAGGTGATGAGCAGCGAGATCGTGCCGTGGCCGACCGCCCATAGCATGTTGGCGATGGCGTAGGGATCGCCCTTCAGCTTGCCGGCGGCGATGCAGGCCTCGACCCTGTCGATCAGCGCCTTCATGGCCGGGTTGTCGGCCTCCATCTCCTCGAAGGTCTTGCCTTCCGGCGGTCGAGTCTTTTCCGTCATGAAGACGGTTCTGTACTCGTTGGGATTGCCGAGCCCGAAGGCCGCGTATTCGCGCATCACCACCCGCAGCGCCTCGACCGGGTCGTCGGACGGTTGGGATTCGATACGGCGGGCGAGCGTGGCGAACGCGTCCTCCGCCAGCGCCAGCAATATGTCCTGCTTGTCGGCGAAATAGGAATAGACCGACATCGGCGCATAGCCGACCCGTTTGGCGAGCTTGCGGATGGTCAGGCCGTCATAGCCTTCTTCCTGCACGAGTTCGTGGGCGGCGGCCACGAGGCGGGCGCGCAGTTCGGCCTTTTGCCTGTCGCGGCGTTCCTGTGCTGTCGGCTCCACGATGGTCTTGGCTTCCGCTCTCTTCTTGTTGTTGCAGTCAATATAGCCGCGGCGGAACGAGCGGCAAGATGACGCGGCGTGACCTGGGCGGCCGTTTCCTAGGCGGAATCGGCCTGCGGCTCGACGAAGGCCAGCGTCAGCCAGCGCGCCGTCAGCGCCGGCTTCACCGATCCCTCGATCTCGATGGTCACGTCATGCGCGGCCTGGACCCAGCCGGACGGGCGCGCCTTGACGTCGGCCAGCACGAAGCGGGCGCGGATGCGCGCGCCGGTCTTGACCGGCGCCAGGAAGCGGATCTGATCGAAGCCGTGATTGACGCCCATTTTCGATCTTTCGAGCGGCGGCAGGGTCTCGAAGGTCATGGCCGAGAGCAGCGACAGCGTCAGGAAGCCGTGCGCGATGGTGCCGCCATAGGGCGTCTCGCGCGCCGCGCGCTCGGGGTCGCAATGGATGAACTGGTGGTCGTCGGTGGCGTCGGCGAACTGGTCGATCATGGTCTGGGTGACCTTGCGCCAGGGCGACAGGCCGACTTCCTTGCCGACGCTGGCAAGCAGAACGTCGAGGGAGATTGGGGTCACGATATCGGGCTCCGAGTCGTCTTGCATGCTGCTGCGGCACACAGATAGAGCGCGGCGCTTCCCATGTCATCCATGAAGAAGGCCCGATTCGTCCGGCAGAGCGGCAGGATCACTCCGCCGGTTCGACATTGGCGTAGGCGGCTTCTTCCAGTTCGCGCTTGAGGCGCGCCTGCTCGTGCGTCTTGGGCGTGATGAAGCGGCCGAGCAGTAGGTAGGCCACCGGTGTCATGAACAGGGTCGTGACGGCGGCGAGGCCAAGGCCGCCGACGATGACCCAGCCGAGCGCGATGCGGGCCTCGGCGCCGGCGCCGCTGGCCAGGACTAGCGGCACACCGCCGAGGACCGCGCAGATCATCGTCATCGTCACCGGCCGCAGCCTGATGTTGGCCGCTTCCTCGATCGCTTCGCGCACGCCGAGGCCACGGTCGCGAAGCTGGTTCGCGAACTCGACGATAAGAATGCCGTTCTTGGCCATGATGCCGACCAGCAGCACGAGGCCGATCTGCGAATAGGCGTTGAGGCTGGTGCCCGACAGGATGAGCGCGATGACGGCGCAGGCGAGCCCGAGCGGGACGGTCGCCATGATGACGATGGCCGAGACGAAGCTTTCGAACTGCGCCGCCAGCACGAGGAGGATGATGACGAGCGCGAAGCCGAAGATCGTGACCATGCCCGAATTGGTCTCGCCAAGGGTCGCGGCTTCTGCCAGCGGCACCATGCGCGAACCGGGCGGCAGCAACGGCGTGACGATGCCGTCGGCCACCTTGAGCGCGTCGCCGAGCGCGAAGTCGCCGCGCAGGTTGGAGGTGATGCCGACGGAAGGCTGCTGCTGCTCGCGGGTCAGCGAGGGCGGAACGGCCTGTTCCTTGAGCGTGGCGATGGTGGACATCGGCACGTAGCGCCCGTCGGACGTTTTCAGGAAGATGTTCTCCAGATCCGTCGGATCGTTGATCGGGTTGGTAGTCGACAGCAGCTTCACGTCGTAGCTGCGGTCGGCGATGTAGACGTCGCCGATGTCGTTGCCGTCCAGCATGGCCTGCATGGTGTCGGCAAGTCCGGTGATGTCGATGCCGAGGTCGGAGGCGCGCTGGCGGTCGATGGACACGGAAAGCTGCGGTTGGGTCGGATCGACGGAGAGCCGCGGCTGCTGGAAGCGCGGGTCGTCCTGCATCTTCGCGATGATCTTGTCGGCGGCTGCCGACAGCGCCTTGCGGTCGTTTCCGACCAGCGCGAATTGCAGGCCGTTGCCGGCGCCGCGGATGCCGAGGCTGTTGGGGCTGACCGGGAAGACGCGGATCGAGGGGACCGTCTTCACCAGATCGCTGATCTGGGCGACGATCTGCTGCTGGCTGCGCGCCCGCTCGTCCCACGGCGCCAGCGTCATCACCATGAAGCCGCTGCTGTAGGAATTGTTGTTGCCGGCAGCCTCGAAGGTCGAGACGATCTCGCCGGAATCACGCAGCGGCTGGATCAGGTCTTCGATCTTGCGCATCTGGGCGGTGGTGTAGTCGAGGCTCACGCCTTGCGGCGCGCTGATGCGCAGGAGCACGACCGCCCGATCCTCGCTGGGCGTCAATTCCTGCCGGATCGTGCCGAACAGGGAAAAGGCGACGCCGGCGAACAGGACGGCGACCAGCACCACGATCCACGGTGCCTGCAGGCAGGCGTGGAGACAACGGCGATAGGCGGCTGCGAGCCAGCCGCCGATCCGCCCGAGGGGGCCGTGATTGCCCTCATGGTGCAGAGCGCCCTGCGAGAGCATGCGCGACGCCAGCATGGGACAGAGTGAGAGCGCGACGACGCCGGACAGGATGACCGACATGGCGAGCACGAAACCGAATTCCCTGAACAGGCCGCCGGTCTGGCCTGGCAGGAAGGAGATCGGCACGAACACGGCCACCAGCGTGGCGGTGGTGGCGAGCACGGCGAAGAAGACCTCCTGCGCGCCGAGGACGGCGGCCGCGCGCGGTCCCAGGCCCTCGTTGCGCCTGCGCACGATGTTTTCCAGCACCACGATCGCGTCGTCGACGACGAGGCCCGTGGCCAGCACCAGCGCCAGCAGGGTGAGGATATTGATCGAGAAGCCGGCGAGATAGATCGCCGCGATCGTGCCGATCATGGCGACCGGCATCGACAGGCCGGGGATCAGCGTCGCGCGCCAGTCGAGCAGGAACAGGTAGATGACGATCAGCACGATGGAGACGGACAGGCCGAGCGCCACCTCCACCTCGTGCACCGCGCCGTTGACGAACACGGCGTCGTCCGAGGTGACCTTGATGCCCATGCCTTTCGGCAGGCCCTCCTGCAGCTTGGCGACGGCCGCCTTCACGCCGTTGGAGATGTCGAGCGTATTGGATTCGGCGGCACGCACGATGCCGATGCCGATGCCGGTCTTGCCGTCCGAGCGCAGGGTCGTCTGCCCGATGTCGGGTCCCAGCGTCACGTTGGCGACGTCGCGGATGTGCGTGGTGCCGCCGATGACGATGTTCTCGAAGGCCTCCGGCGTGTTGACGTCGGCGGTGGTGCGCACCACCAGGCTCTGGTTGGAGGTGGTGATCGAGCCGGCCGGCGTGTCGAAGGCCACCGAGGCGAGCGCGTTGCGCAGGTCCGCGACGGTGTATCCAAGGGCTGCGAGCTTGGCCTGGTTGACGTCGATGCGGAAGATCTTGTCGCGGTCGCCGTAGACCTGGACGTCGGCGACGCCGGGAACGGCGGCGAGCGTATCCTCGATCTGGTCCTCGACGATGACGGTCATGTCCTCGACCGACATCCGGTCGGAGGTCACGGCGAGCCGCATGACCGGATCGGAATTGGCGTCCGCCTTGATGATGCGCGGGGCGTCGGCCTCGTCGGGAATCTGGTTGGTCACGCGGCTGACCGCGTCGCGCACGTCGGACGCCGCGACGTTGAGATCGACGCCGTCGTTGAATTCGATGGTGACGCGCGAGCGGCCGTAGGAGGAGGTGGAGGAGATCGATTTGACGCCCGAAACGCGCGCGACGGCGCCCTCGAGGGTCTTGGTCAGTTCGCGGTCGACCGTTTCGGCGGCGGCTCCGTCGAAGTCCGTGGAGACGGTGACGACGGCACGATCGACATCGGGCAGTTCGCGGATCTCGACGCCGTAGAAGGCGGCAAGGCCGGCGACCGCGATCAGCGTGTTGATGACGAAGGCAAGCACCGGCCGGCGGATGAACAGCGCCGTGAGGCCGGTCTCGCTGTTTTTCGTGGCGTCTTCGGTCATGCGGGTCAGGACCCCGTGGCGGTGGCTGGTTCCTGACTGCCGGCATTGCTGGCGACGCGCACCGCGCTTCCCTCGCGCACGTTCTGGACCCCCTGCGTCACCACCATGTCGCCGCTGGCGATGGCGGCATCGACCAGAACGTCGTTGGTGTTGCGCTGGATGATGCGGACCGGCACCTGCGTGGCCTTGCCGTCCTTGACCGTCCAGATATAGGCGCCGTCCGTTCCCCACTGGATCGCCAGCGGACTTACGGAGGGATAGGTGTCGCCGGGGAATTTCATGGTGACCTGGAAAGCCATGCCGGCGCGCAGTGAATCCGCGGGGTTGTCGATGGTCGCCTGCACCCACAGGGTACGGCTCTTCTCGTCGATGTGGTTGTCGATGGCGCTGACGGTGCCCTTGAAGATATCCGTCGGGTTGGCCATCGCGGTCGCCGTCAGGGGCGCGCCGATCCTGACCGAAGAGGCGAAGCGCTCCGGCACCCAGAAGTCGATCAGGATCGACGAGCGGTCGTCGATGGTGGCGATCGCGGACGTCGAGGTGACGTAGTTGCCGGCGGATATGGGCAGGATGCCGACGGTGCCGGAGATCGGCGAAACGACCGAGCGCCGGTCCAGCGTGACCTGCGCGTCATGGACCGTCAGTTCGTCATTGCGCAGCTCCAGCTCCGCATCGCTGAGCTGCACGGCGGTCGCGGCATTGGACGCGCGCAGGGCGCGAAAGCGCGCCACTTTCGCCTTGGCGTCGTCGCGCGCGGCCATTGCCTTGTCGAGGGCGATCTTCTCGACATCGGAATCGAGCCTGGCGATGACCTGGCCGGCTTCGACGTGAGCGCCGGGCTCGACGAGGATTTCGGTCATCCGTCCAGAGCTGTAGGGGTTGACCGTCACGCTGGCCTTGGCGCGGCCGCTGCCGATCGCCTGCAGCCTGTCGTTGATGGTGGCGGTCTTGACCTGCTCCGCGATCACCGTGACTTGGCGGCCGGTGTTTTCGGCGTCCTTGGCGGTATCGGCGCCGGGCTTCGGGGTCGAGGCGTGCGCCCACTCGATTCCCCAACGGCTGAGAACATCCTGCGCTCCGGGGAAGAACAGGACCCAGCCGAATGCCGCGGCTGCCAGAACGGCTAGCGCAAGGACGATCTGTTTCCAGGTTGCCATCGATACTCCGGTTGACGACATGATTCAGCGTCTACCGGCTCCTCCCGCCCGGATGACGAAGCAACATTCATGCGGCGGAAAACGAACCGCCACGATGCGCGGCCTTTATGGCAATTCTTCAGCGCATACGCACATTAAATATGCGTAAGGTTGCGCCGGGCTTGAAGTGTCTAGCGCAGGTCCTCCATCTCGCGAAGACGGTGCGCGCTCTCATCCTCAAGATGGCGGGTCACCGCGGCGATCAGGGTTTCGGCGAGGACGAACAGGGCTGCCGAGGAGTCCCAGGGGGAGGGCACGGCCGTGCGGCCCGCGACGACATGGCGGGCAAAGCGGGCGATCGGCGAAAGCCACTGGTCGGTGAACAGCACGATCCGCACGCCGCGCTGGTGCGCCTTCTCGGCGACGCGCAGCAGGCTGTCCTGATAACGGCGGATGTCGAAGATCAGCAGGACGTCGCGCTTGCCCATGTCGATCAGCCGGTCGCGCCACATGCTTTCCTGCCCGTCGAGATGGAAGACGTTCGGCCGAACGATCGCCAGATGCGCGGCCATGTAGCGCGCCAGCGGATCGGTGAAGCGCCCGCCGACCAGGAACATGTGGCCGCGGCTGTCGGACAGGCATTGGGCGATCTCGGTCAGTTGTTCCTGCGAGAAATGGCGGAAGGTTTCGCGCAGATTGTCGATGACCGCTTCCATCATCGGCCGAACCGGGCTGTCGAGGGCGGGGCCGGGCGGCCGCGCGGCCGGCGACTGCAACTGGGCGGCCAGTTCGTCCTGCAAGGCCGACTGGAATTCGGCGTAGTTGTGATAACCCAGCCTGGCGACGAAGCGCAGGATGGTGGGCGAGGAGACGCCGGCCGCCTGCGAGAACTCGGCGACGGTCCTGAGGCCGATCAGCGGATAGTTGGCAACCAGCGCCTGCGCGGCGCGGCGCTCACCCGTGGGCATGGCGCCGATGCGGTCGGTGATCAGTTCGGCAACGCTCGCTGTCATTTTTTCCGCCCGCTTCCCGGAGTCATGGCCGGCGTCCTATCGCCGGAAAACGCATTTGACAAAGCCGCGCAAAGTGTATGAAATCATCCACGCAGGCGCAATCGAACAAAAAATGTATCATAAGATACGCGCTTGGGAGGGGGCATGGCATCACAGCAGCGCGATAGATTTGCGGCAACGGACAGCGTCAGGATCACCAATCCGGGCGGCGCCGGCCGCTTCGTCTTCACCTGCGACCATGCCTCCAATTTCATGCCGCCGGAATTCGGCTCGCTCGGCCTGCCGGAGGCGGAGCTTTCCCGTCATATCGCCTGGGATCCCGGCGCCTTGCCGGTCGCCCGCCGCATGGCCGAGGCGCTCGACGCCACGCTGATCGAGGCCTGCCTGTCGCGCCTGGTGATCGACTGCAACCGCCCGCTAGATGCCGACAACCTCATCTGCGAGACCAGCGAAGGCACCGTCATTCCGGGTAACTCCAATCTCACGGCCGAGCAGCGGCAGGCGCGCATCGACCTGGCCTGGACACCGTTCCACGAGGCGATCGAGCAGGTGGTGACGGATCGTCTCGGGGCGGGGCGTCCGACCTGCCTCATCTCGGTGCATTCCTTCACGCCTGTCTATTTCGGCAAGACCCGGCCCTGGCATGTCGGCATCATCCATGATGACGACACGCGGCTGGCGGCGCCGATGATCGACGGGCTGAAGGCGCACCCGAACCTGATTGTCGGCGTCAACGAGCCCTACTCGCCGGTCGACCGGGTCTATTTCACGCTGGAAAGGCATGCGCGCCCACGCGGCCTGCCCTGCGCCATGATCGAAATCCGCAACGACGAGATCGCCGACGCTGCCGGCCAGGCGCGGTGGGCGGGGCTGCTCGTCGAAACGCTGCGCGCCATTCCCGCCGAGAACGGCGTCCCCGAAACCGCCAGCCAGCGATAGAGAGGAGTGCCCGTGCCGAAAGCCGCCGTCGTCTTCGTCAGATATGTCGATGCCCTCAACTATCGCGTCGGCCGCGTCGCGATGTATCTGTTCTTCGTCATGGGGGCGATCCTGCTCGCCTCGACGGCCTCGCGCCTGGCGCTCGGCGTTCCCATCAACTGGGCGCTGGAGATGTCGCAGTTCCTGCTGTCGGCCTATTACCTGCTCGGCGGCGCCTATGCGCTGCAGATCGACCAACATGTGCGCATGGACCTGTTCTACGGCCGGCTCGCGGCGCGCAAGCGGGCCGTCACCGACGCGATCACCATCCTGTTCGTGATCTTCTATCTGTGCGTCCTGTTCGGCGGCGCGGTGTCCAGCACCAACTACGCCATCGTCTACCACCAGAAGAACTACACGGCCTGGGGCCCGCCGCTGTGGCCGATCAAGTCGGTGATGACGGCGGGCATCTTCCTGATGCTGCTGCAACTCATCTCCACCTTCATCAAGGACGTCGCCATCGCCCGCGGGAAGCCGATCGCATGAGTTCCGAAGCCATCACCCTTTTCATGTTCGGCACCATGATGGTGCTGCTGTTCACCGGTCAGCGCGTCTTCGGCGTGATCGGTTTCGTCGGCTCGGCGGCGGCGCTGTGGCTGTGGGGCGAGGGCGCCTTCGAGATGCCGTTCAACGCCTCCTTCCAGGTGCTGAACTGGTATCCGCTGATTACCGTGCCGTTCTTCGTCTTCATGGGCTACATGCTGTCGGAATCCGGCATCGCGACCGGCCTCTACCGCATGTTCCACGTCTGGTTCGGACCGGTGCGCGGTGGCCTGGCGCTGGGTACGATCGGGCTGATGGTGCTGATCGCGGCGCTGAACGGCCTGTCGGTTGCCGGTATGGCGATCGGGGCTACGATTGCGCTGCCGCAGCTTCTGCGTCACGGCTACGACAAGGTGATGGTGACCGGGGTCATCCAGGCCGGGTCCTCGCTGGGCATCCTCATTCCGCCCAGCGTGGTGCTGGTGCTCTATGCCATGATCGCGCGCCAGCCGGTGCTGGACCTGTGGCTGGCCGGCGTCGGCCCGGGCCTGCTGATGGCGCTGGTGTTCGGCGCCTATGTCTATATCCGCTGCCTCATGCAGCCCGATATCGGTCCGGCGCTGCCGGCGGAGGAGCGCGCCCAGATCACGCGCGAGGAGAAATTCCGGCTGCTGCGCCAGGGCATCCTGCCGCTGCTCATCTTCTTCATCATGATGGGCCTGTTCATGTCGGGCACGACCAGCCTGGTCGAAAGTTCGGCAGTGGGTGCGCTGCTGGCCACGGGCGCGGCCTGGTGGGCGGGCAACCTGAATAAGAAGGTGTTCGAGGATTCCACGCGCAACACGCTCGGCATCTCGTGCATGTTCATGTGGATCATCCTGGGCGCGCTGTGTTTCTCCTCGGTCTATGACGGACTGGGTGCGGTCAAGGCGGTCAAGACGCTGATGATCGACACCTGGGAGTTCTCGCCCTGGACGGTGCTCTGCCTGATGCTGTTCTCCTTCATCATCATGGGCATGTTCCTGGACGACACGGCGATGCTGGTCATCGTCGCGCCGCTCTATATCCCGCTGGTCAAGAGCCTCGGCTTCAATCCCATCTGGTTCGGCATTCTCTATACGATCACCTGCCAGATCGCGTACATCACGCCGCCATTCGGCTACAATCTGTTCCTGATGCGGGCGATGGCTCCTCCGGAGATTTCGCTGATGGACATCTATCGCTCCATCGTGCCGTTCTTCTTCCTGATGGTGCTGTCGCTCATCCTCATCATGATCTTTCCGCAGATCGCGCTGTGGCTGCCGGAATTCTACAAGGGCATGTAAAAAATGCCCGAACAACGAAAGGGGAGCGATGCGCAAAAAAGGACTGCCAGAGGACGGATTCGCCGCCCTCGCCTAAATGCAACACCTGGTTCAATGGGAGACTTGTGAGATGACCGATAAAAGCACGATCAACAAACGCGACTTCCTGCGCAAATCCATCCTGACCGGCGCCGGCGCCGTCGGCGCCACCGCGCTGGCGACGCCCTACGTGAAGGCGCAGGCGCCGATCAAGTGGCGGCTGCAGACCTATGCCGGCCCGGCGCTGGCCGAACATGTGTGCAAGACCGGCGTCGATGCCTTCAACAAGGCGGCGCATGGCGAGATGGAAATCGAGATGTACACGGCCGACCAGCTGGTGCCGCAGGGCGAGCTGTTCCGCGCCGTGCAATCGGGCACCATCGACGCCGCGCAAAGCGACGACGACTCGGCTGCCGCCCCGGTGGACGTCAAGGTGTTCGGCGCCTATTTCCCGCTTGCCTCGCGCTATTCGCTCGACGTGCCGGCGCTGTGGCACTGGCACGGTTTGAAGGAAATCTGGGAGGAGGCCTATGCCGAGATCCCCGGCGTCACCTGGCTCTCCACCGGCGCCTGGGACCCGTGCAACTTCGGCACCACCAAGCCGATCAAGTCGGTTGCCGACCTCAAGGGCCTGCGCGTCTACACCTTCCCGACCGGCGGCCAGTTCCTGTCGAAGTTCGGCGTCGTGCCGGTGTCGCTGCCCTACGAGGACGTCGAGCCTGCGATCCAGACCGGCGAGCTGGACGGCGTGTGCTGGTGTGGCATCACCGAGATGCACACGGTCGGCTGGGCGGACGTGCTGAAATACTTCCTCACCAATCCGCTGTCGGGCGCATGGGCAGGGTCCTACTTCGTCAACACCGATCGCTGGAAAGAAGTGCCGGAGCATCTCCAGCAGCTCTTCATGATGTCCATCGACACCTCGCATTACTATCGCCAGCACTGGTATTGGGCGGGCGAGGCCAAGTACCGCAACGAAGGCAAGCTGGAGCTCACCTCGATCCCCGAATCCGACTGGAAGCAGGTCGAGGACGAGGCGTCCAAATTCTGGGACGACGTGGCAGGCCAGAGCCCGCGTTCGGCCAAGGTGGTCGAGATCATCAAGAAGTACAACCAGTCGATGGTGAAGGCCGGACCACCCTACCGCTACGCCTGAGAGCGGGATATTGATTATCCGTCCGGCCGCCGGAACGGCGGCCGGACACCGTTTGAACCCATGGCCCCGAAGGGGGCGGAGTGCGAAAAGAATGGCGGGAAATCTCTCGTTCGACCAGTTGAAGAAGGCAGTCTCGGCCGGCGAGATCGATACGGTGCTGGCCTGCGCCGTGGACATGCAGGGCCGCCTCATCGGCAAGCGCTTCCTGGCGCAGTATTTCGTCGATTCCGCGCACGACGAGACGCATGGCTGCAACTATCTCCTGGCCAACGACATCGACATGGAGCCGGTGCCCGGCTACAAGGCGGCCTCCTGGCAGAAGGGCTACGGCGACTTCGTCGTCAAGCCGGACCTTTCGACGCTGCGGCCTGTGCCGTGGCTGGAGAAGACGGCGCTGGTGCTGTGCGACCTGCTTGACCATCACACCCATGCCGACCTGCCGCATTCGCCGCGCGCCATCCTGCGGAAACAGATCGCCCGCCTGACCGAGCGCGGCTACATGGGCTATTTCGCCTCCGAACTGGAATTTTACCTGTTCTCCGAAACCTACAATTCGGCGCGGGCCAAGCACTGGCAGAACCTCGAAACCGCCTCGCCCCATATCGGCGACTACCTGATCGGCATCACCACCAAGGAAGAGGGTTACATGCGCCGCCTGCGCAACGAGATGCAGGCCGCGGGCGTGCCGATCGAGAACTCCAAGGGCGAGTGGGGGCCGGGCCAGGAAGAGATCAACGTGCGCTACGCCGAGGCGCTCGCCATGGCCGACCGCCACACCATCCTGAAGAACGGCGCCAAGGAGATCGCCGACCAGGAAGGCAAGGCCGTTTCCTTCATGGCCAAGTACAATTACGAACTGGCCGGCAATTCCAGCCATATCCACAATTCGCTGTGGAGCAAGGACGGCGCCACGCCGCTGTTCTTCGACAAGAGCCAGCCGTGGACGCTGTCGATGCTCGGGCAGCAATGGAGCGCCGGGCAACTGAAGTATGCCAAGGAGTTCACGCTGCTTCTGGCGCCCTACATCAACTCCTACAAGCGCTTCCAGTCCGGCACCTTCGCACCGACCAAGATCATGTGGTCGGAAGACAACCGTACCGCCGGGTTCCGGCTGTGCGGCGAGGGCACCAAAGGCATCCGCATGGAGTGCCGCATCGGCGGCGCGGATTTGAACCCCTATCTCGCCTTCGCAGCGCTGATCGCGGCTGGGCTGGCGGGCATCGACGAGAAGCTGGAGTTGCAGAAGCCGTTCGTCGGCGACGCCTACCAGGCGGCGCGCCTGCCGGAAATCCCCAAGACGCTGCGCGATGCGACCGAAGCTTTTTCAAAGTCGAAGATGCTGAAGGCGGCGCTCGGCGAGGAGGTGGTCGAACACTATGTCCACAACGCCCGCTGGGAGCAGATGGAATACGACCGTCGCATCACGGATTGGGAACTGCATCGCGGCTTCGAGCGGTATTGATCGATTGATGAAAACGGTCGGCTCCTCCCCGCCGCCCGGAAACCCTGACTGAAGGACGACTACGATGACCGAAACGGTCAAACTCAAATCCCCCGTCGACGGCTCGATCTATGCCGAGCGGCCTGTCGCGACGGACAGCCAAGTCAACGCCGCCGTCGAGCGCGCCCGCGCCGCGCAGGCCGACTGGGCGCAGGTGCCGATCGCCAAGCGCGGCCAGTACATGCTGGCCATGCTGGAGGCGCTGGTCGCCATGACCGACGAGATCGTGCCGGAGATCGCCTGGCAGATGGGTCGGCCGGTGCGCTACGGCGGCGAGTTCGGCGGCGTGAAGGAACGCACGCAATACATGGTCGAGATCGCCGAGAAGGCCTTGGCGCCGGTGCCGGCGTCGAACCCGAAGGACGGCTTCCGCCGCTACGTCAAGAAGGAGCCGCTCGGCGTAGTCATGGTCATCGCGCCGTGGAACTATCCCTATCTGACGGCGGTCAACACCATCGTGCCGGCACTGATGGCGGGGTCCACCGTGATTCTGAAACACGCCGCGCAGACGTTGCTGGTCGGCGAGCGTTTCGCGCAGGCCTTCGAGAAGGCCGGCCTGCCGAAGGGCGTGTTCCAGAACATCGTGCTCAACCATGCGCAGACCGAAAAGCTGCTTGGTTCGGGCAAGATCGATCACGTCAACTTCACCGGCTCGGTCGCCGGCGGACGTGCCATCGAGAAGGCGGCGGCCGGCACCTTCATGACGCTGGGCCTGGAACTCGGCGGCAAGGACCCGGCCTATGTGCTGCCCGACGCCAAGCTCGACCACGCCATCGCCAACCTCGTCGACGGCGCCTTCTACAATTCCGGCCAGTGCTGCTGCGGCATCGAACGCGTGTACGTGCACGAGAAGGTCTATGACGATTTCGTCCACGGCTTCATCGCCGAGACGAAGAACTATGTCGTCGGCAATCCGCTCGAGCAGGCGACCACCATGGGGCCGATGGCGCAGGCGCGCTTCGCCGATCTGATCCGCGAACAGAAGGCCGAGGCCCTGCGCAAGGGCGCCAAGGCGCATATCGACATGACGGTGGACAAGGACGTGGCCGGCTCGCCCTATCTGGCGCCGGAAGTGCTGACCAATGTCGACCACCAGATGAGCGTCATGCGCGAGGAGAGTTTTGGACCGATCGTCGGCATCATGAAGGTTCGCAATGACGAGGAGGCCATCGCGCTGATGAACGATTCTCCTTACGGCCTGACAGCCTCGATCTGGACCACCGACACCGAGCATGCGGTGGCCATCGGCGACCGTGTCGAGACAGGCACCGTATTCATGAATCGTTGCGACTACCTCGACCCGGCGCTGGTGTGGACCGGCGTCAAGGACACCGGCAAGGGCGCTGGCCTCAGCCAGATCGGCTACGACAATCTGACGAGGCCGAAGAGCTATCATCTCAGGGAAGCGATCTGATGCTTGCCGTCATCCCGGCAAAGGGAGCGAAGCGACCGCGAGCCGGGACCCATTCCGGAACATTTCCAATTTCGCGGAATGGATCCCGGATAACCGTTCTTCGCTTCGCTTCGGCCGGTTTCCGGGATGACGCCCGGTCGTTTCTCCGCTCAGAACCAACTTGCTGAAAGACAATTCATGACCACCCTCGTTTCCAAATGGAACTATCCCACCACCGTCCGCTTCGGCGCGGGGCGCATCAAGGAACTGCCGGAGGTACTCGCAGCCACCGGCATCAAGAACCCACTCTTCGTCACCGATCCGGGGCTGGCCAAGCTGCCGGTCGTGGCTTCGACGCTGAAGATCCTCGACGCGGCACAAGTGCCTTACGGTGTCTTCTCGGAGGTCAAGCCGAACCCAGTGGAATCGAACCTCACCGCCGGCATCGAGGTCTTCAAGAAGGGCAGGCATGACGGCGTGATCGCTTTCGGGGGGGGCTCGGCGCTCGACCTCGGCAAGCTGATCGCCTTCCAGGCGGGGCAGACGCGGCCGGTGTGGGATTTCGAGGACATCGGCGACTGGTGGACGCGCGCCGACGCCGATGCCATCGCGCCGATCGTGGCCGTGCCGACGACGGCCGGCACCGGCTCCGAGGTCGGCCGCGCCGGCGTCATCACGCATGAGGCCAGTCACACCAAGAAGGTCATTTTCCACCCGAAGATGCTGCCGGCCATCGTCATCGCCGATCCGGAACTGTCGGCCGGTATGCCGGGTTTCATCACCGTCGGCACAGGCATGGACGCACTCGCCCACTGCCTCGAAGCTTATTGCGCGCCCGGCTATCACCCGATGGCCGACGGAATCGCGGTGGAAGGTGTGCGGCTGGTGTTCGAGAACCTGCCGAAAGCATACGCCAACGGCAAGGATCTGGTCGCCCGCGCCCACATGATGTCTGCGGCCGCGATGGGCGCCACCGCCTTCCAGAAGGGGCTCGGCGCCATCCATTCGCTGTCGCACCCGATCGGCGCGCTCTACGACACCCATCACGGCATGACCAATGCGGTCTTCATGCCCTACGTCCTCGCCTTCAACCGTGATGCGATCGAAGAAAAGATCGTCCGGCTCGCCGCCTATTGTGGCATCGCGGGCGGGTTCGGCGGCTTCGCCGACGCGATCATGAAGCTGCGGAAAGACCTTAGCGTTCCCGATACGCTTCCCGACCTCATCAAGGGGCTGGAAATGGACGAAAAGCGCAAGGCGTTGATCGCCGACATGGCGGTTGTCGACCCGACCGCCGGCGGCAACCCGGTCGAACTGACGAAGGACGCGGCGCTGTCGTTGCTGGAACGTGCCATGGCGGGCGATTCGTGAGGAGAGAACGGATTCGGCCCGGCGCCAAAACTGTGCGATAAAACAAGGAAAAAGGGGAACGGGATGGAGGCACCGACAGAATAATCGTCAGCTCGGGAACGGGCATGCGCCGGCGCGCCGTGCCGGTGCGGCTTCATCCAATTGTCATGCGGGGCGGATACCGCGTCGCGGACGAAACAGGCGTCAATTCAAGGGAGAATGAAATGTTCAGTTTCACCGGTAAGTTACTCTCGCTCTCGGCGGTCGCTCTTTTGGCGACGTCGTCTCTGGCAGCGGCGGATTCGATGGACGATCTCGTCGCCGCCGCCAAGAAGGAAGGCATGTTCTCGCCGATCGCGCTGCCCCACGACTGGTGCGGCTGGGGCGACATCATCGCCGGCTTCAAGGCCAAGTATCCGTGGATCACGGTCAACGAGCTCAATCCGGACGCAGGTTCGGCCGACGAGATTGAGGCGATCAAGTCCAACGAGGGCAATACCGGGCCGCAGGCGCCGGACATGGTCGATGTCGGCCTTTCCTTCGGCCCGTCGGCGACCGCGGAAGGCCTGTTCCTTCCCTACAAGGTGTCGACCTTCGACGGCATCACGGTGAAGGATCCGGACGGCCACTGGTACGGCGGCTACTACGGAGTGCTCTCCTTCGAGGTCAACAAGGACCTGGTGCCCAACCCGCCGCAGGACTGGGCCGACCTGTTGAAGCCGGAATATGCCAATACGGTCGCGATGTCGGGCGATCCGCGCTCGTCCAACCAGGCGATCCTGGCCGTCTACGCTGCCGGCCTTGCTGCCGCCGGCGGCGATGCGGCCAAGGCGCCGCAGGCCGGGCTCGACTTCTTCAAGAAGCTGAACGATGCCGGCAATTTCGTGCCGGTCATCGGCAAGGCCTCTTCGGTGGCGCAGGGCACGACGCCGATCGTGATCCGCTGGGACTACAATGCGCTGGCCGATCGCGATACGCTCAACGGCAATCCGCCGGTTGAGGTCGTGGTGCCGAAGTCCGGCGTCGTGGCCGGCGTCTACGCGCAGGCGATCAGCGCCTATGCGCCGCATCCGAACGCGGCCAAGCTGTGGATGGAATACATCTACTCCGACGAAGGCCAACTCGGCTTCCTCAAGGGCTACTGCCACCCGGCGCGCTTCAACCAGCTCGTTTCGGAAGGCAAGGTGCCACAGGAAGTCCTGGACAAGCTGCCGCCGGCCGAGAACTACACCAAGGCCGTGTTCCCCACGCTCGACGAGCAAGAGGTGAACAACAAGGCCGTCACCGGCGGCTGGGACAGCGTCGTGGGCGCCAACGTCCAGTAGGCATGGATGCAACAGGAGCGGCGGCAGGTTCGGCGCCGCTCCACGATATGAACGGATAGGATGGCGGATGGCATTTCCGATGGCGGGGGGAAGGACATGACTGCGGCACCGTCCAGTCCGCCGGTCCGCTCGCGCTTCTCCCTCTCCTGGCTCGGCGTGGTGCCGTTTCTGGCCTTCGCTCTGCTGTTCCTGATCCTCCCGACCATGAAGATCGTGGTCGGGAGTTTTCAGGACAATTCCGGCGCCTTGACGCTCGCCAATATCGGCAATCTCTTCCAGCCGTCGATCCTTTCGGCCTACTGGATCTCGATCCGCATCAGCCTCGCCTCGGCGCTGCTCGGCTGCTTCTTCGGCTTCCTCGTCGCCTGGGCCTTCATACTCGGCGGGCTGCCGCGCTGGATCCGCTCGCCGCTGCTGACGTTTTCCGGCGTCGCGTCGAATTTCGCCGGCGTTCCGCTGGCTTTCGCCTTCCTTGCGACGTTCGGGCGGCTCGGCCTGGTGACGCTGATCCTGCGCGATTGGTTCGGCGTCAACATCTACGCGCTCGGCTTCAACCTGCTCAGCTTCGGCGGATTGACGCTGACCTATCTGTTTTTCCAGATCCCGCTGGCCATCCTCATCATGACGCCGGCGCTCGACGGAATGCGCCGCGAATGGCGTGAAGCTGCCTCGATATTGGGCGCCTCCGGTTTCCAGTATTGGCGCATTGTCGCGTTTCCGATCCTGTGGCCCAGCCTGCTCGGCACTTTCGCGCTGCTGTTCGCCAATTCCTTCGGGGCGGTCGCGACCGCCTATGCGCTGACGGGCAGTTCATTGTCGATCGTGCCGATCCTGCTGTTCGCGCAGATCCGCGGCGATGTCCTGCAGGATCCGCATCTGGGTTATGCGCTCGCTTTCGGCATGATCGTCATCACCGGCATCGCCAACGGCATCTATATCTGGCTGAGGGCACGCGGCGAACGGTGGATCAAATGAGAACGAACCGCATCTGGTCGTGGCTGTTCCTCGCCCTGGCGTTGGCCTATTTCGCGCTGCCGCTGATCGGCACGTTCGAATTTTCCCTGAAGATGCGGCGGGGCGCCTACAGTCTCGACGCCTATGCCGTCGTGCTGGGCGACCCGCGCTTCCAGCAAACCTTCATGTATTCGGTGCTGATGGCGCTGGCCACCATCGCCGTCGGCGTGCTGCTTGTCGTGCCGACAGCATACTGGGTCCGGCTCAGGCTGCCGCGCTGGCGGCCGTTCATGGAGTTCATCACGCTGCTGCCGCTGGTCATCCCGCCCATCGTCATCGTGTTCGGCTACATAAGGCTCTACAACACGTCGTCCTGGCTGCCGCTGACCGGCTCCGCGACGGGGACCAACGTGCTGTTGATGTTCGGCTATGTGGTGCTCGCGCTGCCCTACATGTATCGCGCCGTCGATACCGGCCTGCGGGCCATCGACGTGCGGACGCTGACCGAGGCCGCGCAGAGCCTCGGGGCGGGGTCGGTGACGATCCTCCTGCGCGTCATCCTGCCCAATGTCGCGGTGGCGGTCCTGTCCGGCGCGTTCCTGACCTTCGCCATCGTCATCGGCGAGTTCGTCATGGCCGCGCTTTTGAGCCGCCCCGCCTTCGGTCCCTACATGCAGTTGCTGGGCGCCAACCGCGCCTACGAACCGGCGGCGCTCGCCGTTATCGCCTTCCTCATCACCTGGGGCTGCATGGCACTGATCCAGGTGGTCTCGCGCTTCGCGCCGAAGCCGCCCGAACAGTTGCACTGACCTGAAAGAGAATTCGATGGCCGTTCCGTTTCTTTCGATCCAGCACGTCGAGAAATCCTTCGGGGCGACTAAGGTCGTGCACGATTTCAACCTCGACGTGGCGCCCGGAGAGTTCGTTTCTTTCCTTGGCCCGTCCGGCTGCGGCAAGACGACCGTGCTCAGGATGGTCGCCGGATTCGAGGAAGCGAGCGCGGGGCGCATCCTCGTCGGCGACAAGGACGTGACGCGGCTGAAGCCCAACCAGCGCAATATCGGCATGGTGTTCCAGGCCTACGCGCTGTTCCCAAACCTGACGGTTGCCCAGAACATCGGCTTCGGCCTGAGGGTGGCGGGCGCCTCGAGAGCCGATATAGACAGGCGCGTGGCCGAGATGCTGGCCCTGATCGGCCTGCCGCAGATGGCGGACCGCTATCCCTATCAGCTTTCCGGCGGCCAGCAGCAGCGCATCGCGCTTGCCCGCGCCCTTGCGCCGAAGCCCAAGCTGCTGCTGCTCGACGAGCCGCTGTCGGCGCTCGACGCGAAGGTGCGGGTGTCGCTGCGCGAGGAAATCCGCTCCATCCAGAAGGAACTGGGCATCACCACCGTCTTCGTCACTCACGACCAGGAAGAGGCGTTGTCGATCTCCGACCGCATCGCGGTGATGTATGGCGGCAAGGCCGAGCAGGTCGGCACGCCCTTCGAAATCTACAACCGGCCGGCGACGACGTTCGTCGCCAACTTCGTCGGCACGCTCAACGTGCTGGAAGGCACGGTCGCGGACGCCTCGACCGGCAAGGTCCGGGTCGCCGACCAGGAGGTGGCGCTGAAGGGCAGGCTCAATGGTTCGCGGATCGGCGACACGCTGTCGCTGGCGCTTCGGCCCGAAGCGATCGCGCTCGGCCCGCGTCCCGGCCATGACAGCAAGCTCGCCGGCCAGATATCCGACGTGCATTTCCTCGGCTCCGTCATCCGCGTGCGCGTCGGCGTCGGGGGGGCGGTCGTGTCGCTCGACACGTTCAACAATTCGGCCACGCCACCGCCGGTCGTCGGCGACAAGGCCGAGATCAGCTTCTCGTCCGGGGACGTGCTAGTCTTGCACTGAGAGCCTGCCGTCCAGGCAATTCCGTTTCGCGATGCAGCGATTATCCGACTGAACGATAGCGGCCGCGGGCGGATTCGCCTGTCGCGGCGGCTTTCGCGATGCGATGATCTTCCATCCGGCCTTGTCGGGTCGTCGGCGGAGGAGCCCATGAGATTGCACGGCAAGCGCGCGCTGGTGACCGGCGGTTCCGACGGAATCGGATTCGCGATCGCCGAGGCGTTCCTGCGCGAAGGTGCGCATGTGATGATCGTCGGAAGGAATGCGGACAGGCTGCGCTTGGCGCGGGAGACGCTCGACGGCAAGGTCGAACCGGTCCAGGCCGATCTCGGCGCAACCGCCGGAATCGATGCGGTCATCGATCATGTCGAGGCGTCGGGTCCGCTCGATATTCTCGTCAACAATGCCGGAATGGCGGTTCTCATGCCGTTCGAGGATGTCGGCTCCGAGCAGTACGAACGGTCGTTCGCGCTGAACGTGACGGCGGTCTTCTTCCTGACCCAGCGCCTGCTGCCGCATCTTCGCGCCGGTGCATCGATCATCAACATCTCTTCCTATTTTGCCGGCAAGATGATTCCGAAGCGGCCGTCGAGTGTCTATTCGCTGTCCAAGGGCGCGCTCAATTCGCTGACCAAGTCGCTGGCCTTCGAACTCGGGCCGCGCGGCATAAGGGTCAACGCCATCGCGCCCGGTACCATCGATACGACGATGCGGCGGCGCTCGATCGAGAACCTGCCGGCTGCGGCACAGACGGCGCTGCAGGCCTATGTCGAAAGCAGCTATCCGCTCGGGCGCATCGGCCGCCCGGAGGACGTCGCGGGCATGGCCGTGCACCTCGCCGGCGACGAGGCGGCCTGGACCAGCGGCGGCATCTTTGCCGTCGACGGAGGCTATACGGCGGGCTGACGGCAGCCGCAGGCGACCGGAAACTGCGGACAAGCAGGCGCTAATGGACAAGACGGATTGTCCGCTGCGCCAAGGTGCGGCTACGGTGCCGCATGGTCCTGTTCGAACTCATTCTCGTGCTTCTGCTGGTGGCGGTCGCGCTGACGGCTGTCGCGCGATGGCTGCAGGTTCCCTATCCGGCGCTCCTGGCGCTCGCCGGCGTCGGCATCGCCTTCCTGCCATTCGCGCCGACGGTCGAGATCGATCCCGAACTGGCGATGGCGCTGTTCATCGCGCCTGCGCTGCTGGACGCCGCCTACGACGCCTCCCTGCGCGACATGGTGCGTTATCGGTTGCCGCTGGCGCTCCTGGCGCTCGGCGCCGTGCTTTTCACGGCAGCGCTTGTGGCATTGGCCGGCTGGTCGGTGGCGGGGCTGCCGCTGGCGGCGGCGGTGGCGCTCGGCGCCATCGTCGCGCCGCCCGACGCCGTCGCGGCCGTAACGGTGCTCGGCCAGTTCAAGGTGCCCTACCGCATCACCGCGCTGGTCGAGGGCGAGGGGCTGCTCAACGACGCGACCGCGCTTCTGGTCTATCGGATCGCGGTTGCGGCGGCGGCAGGATCGATCGCCTTCACCAGCGCCGTTCCGATCATCGCGCTGGCGACGATCGGCAGCGTTATCGGCGGCTACTTTTTGGGACGCGTGTCGCTGCTGCTTTTGCCTCGCGTGCGCGACCCGGCCAGTTCCACCGTGCTCCAGTTCGCCAGCACGTTCGGCGTCTGGCTGCTGGCCGACCGTGCGGGCCTTTCGCCCATCATCACCATCGTCGTCTATGCCATCACCATCGCGCGCAAGGCACCCCGCGAAATGCCGGCGCGCAACCGCGTCAGTTCCTATTCGGTATGGGAGACGGCGGTTTTCGTCCTCAACGTGCTCGCCTTCGTCTTCATGGGCCTGCAGGCGCGCATCATCGTCAGCCGCATGGCCGACAGCGGCGGCCTGCTGCATCCCTTCACTTTCGCCGCCATGGTGGTGGCGATCGTCATCCTGTCGCGCTTCGTCTGGGTGCTCGCGACCGGCGCCCTTGCACGCGCCCTGGGAAGCGAGCGGATCATTCCGCGCGAGGAGCCGCTGTCCTTCAAGGGCGACCTCGTCGTCGCGTGGTGCGGCATGCGCGGTCTCATCACGCTGGCCGCCGCGTTCGCGCTGCCGTTCGATTTTCCCGGCCGCGATCCGATCGTGCTGGCCGCCTTCTCGGTGGTGCTGACGACGCTGGTGCTGCAGGGGGTGACGCTGCGCTGGTTGCTGGCGCTGCTGCGGCTGGAGGCGGACGGACCGGTCCAGCGGGAGGTTTCGAAGGCGCGTGTCGCGATCATGGAAGCGGCGATGGAGACGGTGTCCGGCGGGAACACGGACGCTGCGGCGATGCTGCGCTCCGAATACGAGGCGCGGCGCGCGGTGGCGGAAAACGTGGACGAAGCACAGGGCGGAACCGAGCATGACCACCTGCGGCTCAACGCGATCAAGCGGCAGCGGGACGTGCTGGAAAAGCTTCGCGCCGAGGGAACGATCGGCGATCAGGCCTATCACACGCTCGAAGAGGAACTGGACTGGGCCGAACTCGCGGCGTCGCCGGCGGGGCGCTTCCAGCCCCTGAACACGAGCGGCGCCTGAAGCCGGTTCGCCGTGCCGTTGAATTTGCGTCAGCGAAAGGAGAAGACCGTTCCCGGAACGGTGCCGCCGAAATCGGGCACCTCGTATGTGGCGAGAGGCTGAAGCCGCTGCCTGGGCAGATGCGCCCGGCCGACGTCACCGACCAGAATCTCCGTTCCGTCACCCAGGCAGCGGTCGAGGAAGCGTGTAACGCGCCGGGCAAGGCGCTGGTCGTAGAACAGGTCGCCGACAAGCACGAGGTCGGCGGCGACCGGCCCGCTGCGTGTCACGTCCTCTTCGATAATGTCGAGACAAACGCCGTTCAGAGCCGCATTCAGCCGTATGGCGGCGAGCGCGTTGCGATCGATCTCCGCTGCCGTCGCCTTGCCCGCGCCGGCCTTCGCAGCGACGATGGCGACGAGGCCGGAACCCGAGCCGAGATCGAGCACGCTGCGTCCGGCCAGGCGTTCGGGATGCTCATGGACGAAGCGGGCGAGCGTAAGTCCTCCAGCCCAGGCATAGGCCCAATAGGGCGACAGGTCGCCGTCCAACCGTCCGAGGCCGCTCGACGGGCCGGCCTGATGGAGAACGATGCCCGGCACCGTCGCGACCGGCTTCACCGGGAGATTGTCGCGGATGAAAGCGGCGGCATCGGGAAGCTCGGCCATATCCGTCACCGTGCCCACGCCTTTTCAATCAGGACTACGTGCCGACGGCCTAGCCGCAAAATGCGCGGGGGCCAATCCATTTTCGCGACGGAACCGCATTCTGGCCCAAGGCAGCCGCCCGTCGCTGTCCATTGCGCTCGCCCGCCTGAACGGATAGGCCTGCTACGAATAATGAGCCGGCCAATCATTTGAAGCTCGTCAGCTACAACATCCAGTACGGTTTCGGCGGCGACGGACGCTACGACCTAACGCGCGCGGCCCGTGTCGTCGAAGGCGCCGACATCATCGCCCTGCAGGAGGTCGAGCGCCACTGGCGGCGTACGAATGATGACGACCAGCCGGCGCTGCTGTCGGCACTGCTGCCGGATTATCATTGGGTCTACGGTCCGGCCTTCGACATGGATGCCTCGACGCACCTGAACGGTCGCCTCGTCAATCGCCGCCGCCAGTTCGGCACGATGATCCTTTCGAAACTACCGATCGTCTGGTCACGGCTGCACGCCCTGCCGATGCGGCGCATGACGCGGCCGCTCAACACCCGCAACGCCGCGCTGGAAGCGATGATCCGGACGCCGGCGGGGCCGGTTCGCCTGTTCGCGCTGCATCTGGCCCATGTCGGCGCGCAGGAGCGGCTGGAGCAGATCGACTATCTGATGGACGCACACGCGCGCGCGCCGCGCGAGGGTGGGCCGTGGAGCGGCATCGATGACGAACCCGGGCGCGACTGGACCCACGGAGAGCCGGAGCCAGACAGCCCCGGCAGGGCGATCTGGCTCGGCGATTTCAACTGCGAGCCGGGCAGTGCCGAATATCACCGCATCGTCGGCTCGGCGCCCTATCACCCGGGCGCCGCCTATGCCGACGGCTTCGTGGACGCCGCCGCCGTCGTGGCCCTGTCCCCGGATTTCCACACGCATGAGAAGGTCATCGCCGGTGCATTGAAACGGCGAAGGCTGGATCATTGCTTCCTGACGGGAGACATGGCGGAACGGGTCCGTTCGATCGGCGCCGATATCGGGGAGGTGGCGTCGGACCATTTTCCGCTGCGGGTCGAGATCGATCTGGAGACGCCGTTTTCCACAGGGCGGGGCGCACAGGCATGACTCCCTTCGTTTTTGCGGTCGTGCTGATTTCCGCCGCCATGCACGCAAGCTGGAACGCGCTGGTGAAGGTGCAGGGCGACCGCTTCGCCTCGATCACGCTGACCTCGTTCGGCATGATGGTCTCGGCCGCGCCGTTCCTGTTGGTCGTCGATGTGCCGGGTCCGAAAGTGTGGCCCTGGATCATCGCGTCCGTCATCATCCATATCGGCTACCGGCTGTTCCTGATCCGCGCCTATGAGCACGGCGATCTCGCGCAGGCCTATCCGCTGGCGCGCGGCACCGCGCCGCTGATGACCGCCGTCGGAGGCGTTTTCGTGCTGTCGGAGGTGCCGAGCGGCCTGGCGATGCTGGGCATCCTGCTGCTTTCGCTCGGCACGCTCCTGATGTCGCTACGCGGCGGGCAGGCGGCGGTGCCGAACCGCGCCGCGGTCGGCTATGCGCTGACGACGTCGCTGTGCATCGCCTGCTACACGCTGACGGACGGCAGCGGCGTGCGGCTGGCGCCGACGGCCGCGAGCTATGCGGCCTGGCTGTTCGTCTGCGACGGGCTGTGCGCCGTCGTCATCGGGTTCTTCTATCGCGGGCGTGGCCTTCTCGCCGCATCGGGACGCGAATGGGCCAGCGGGATCGTCGCCGGGGTTCTCAGCGCCGCCGCCTATGCCATTGCCATGTGGGCGATGACCCAGGCGCATGTCGCCTCCGTCGCCTCGCTCAGGGAGACCTCGATCCTGTTCGCCATGCTGATTTCCGTGTTCGCGCTCGGCGAGCGCATGACGGGTTGGCGTGGCGCCGCGGCGCTGTCCATCGTCGCCGGGGTCATCGCGCTGAGGATGGGATAGCGAGCGAGCGGCGGCGGGATCTACGCTGCTGCCGCCAAGTCGAGATCGATCACCAGCAGGCCGTCGGTGCCGCCGGCGAGCGCCGCCACCAGCCGCGCGCCGGCGCGCTGATGCTTGGGATGCGCCAGATAGGCGTCGCGCGCGACGTCATCGTCGAAATCGACGGTGAAGCCGTGGGTGAAGCCCCGCGCGAAAGGCTCCGGGCTGACATTGGCGGAAAAATGCACCGGCCCCATGCCGCCGACATGTTCGCGTAGCGCTTGCAGGTCGGCATGGATCGCGGCTTTCTCGTCTGTCGGGACATCGTCCCGGAACGTCACGAACACGCAATGGCGGATCATCGTCAGGTCCCTTCGGGCTTACGCGGCGCGGTTGGAGGCGAACACGGCCGGCGGCAGCGGCTCGCGCCCGAGGATCAGGTCCGCGCCCTTTTCGCCGACCATGATGGTCGGCGCATTGGTGTTGGAGGAGGGCACGCGCGGCATCACGGAGGAGTCGCAGACGCGCAGGGCCTCGATGCCGCGCACTTTGAGGTCCGGCGTGACCACGGCGTCTTCGCCATGACCCATGCGGCAGGTGCCGACAGGGTGATGGTCGGTCTTGGCCGAGCGGCAGGCGTAGTCGAACAGGTCGTCGTCGCTTTCCAGCGACGGGCCGGGCAGCACCTCGCGCAGCACGTAGGGCTTCAAGGCGTTCTGGCGCATGATCTCGCGGGCGAGGCGCAGGCCCTTGATCGACAGGTCGCGATCATGCGGGTCGGCCCAGTAATTGGGGTCGATCAGCGGCATCGTCGCCGGGTCGGCGCTGGCCAGCCGCACCGTACCGCGCGAGCGCGGGCGCAGATAGGCCGAGTTCAATGTCACGCCGGGGTTCTTAAGTTTCTCGACGCCGGCCTCGATGCCGGAGCCAAGACCGAGATGGAACTGGATGTCGGGCCAGCCGGTGGTCGGATCGGCGTACCAGAAGCCGCCGGTCTCGAACAAGGATGACGCCGCCGGCCCTTTCTTCAGGAGCAGGTACTGGAGGCCGGCCCAGGCGGTGCGGTGCAGTTTCGCATAATTGTCGTAGGTGTGGTCGCCGGTGCATTCGGCGATGACGAACAGGTCGAGATGGTCCTGCATGTTGGAGCCGACGCCGGGCAGGTCGTGGACGGGAGCTATGCCGACCGATTTCAGATGATCGGCGGGGCCGATGCCGGATTGCATCAGCAGTTTCGGCGAGCCGATGGCGCCTGACGAGACGATCACCTCACGCTCGGCCCGGATGAGTTGCGGCTGGCCGCTAGGCCGATCCACCACCTCGACGCCGACGGCGCGGCCGCTTTCCACGACAACGCGGGTGACCAGCAGATTGGTCCGCACCGTCAGGTTCCTGCGGTCGGCGACGGGCCTGAGATAGGCGACGGCGGCGGAGGAGCGCTTCGCGTCCTTCTGGGTCAACTGGTAGTAGCCGACGCCTTCCTGGCTCGCGCCGTTGAAATCCGGATTGAAGGGAATGCCCATTTCCTGCGCGGCCTGGAAATAGGCCTCGCAGATCGGCAGCGGCGCGATCGGGTTGGAGACGCCCAGCGGCCCGCCGTAGCCGTGATAGTCGTTGGCGTAGCGCTGGTTGTTCTCGGCGCGCTTGAAATAGGGCAGCACCTCGCGGTAGCTCCAGCCCTCGCAGCCTTCCTCCTTCGCCCAGCCGTCATAGTCGCTCGCGTTGCCGCGCGTGTAGATCTGCGCGTTGATGGAGGAGCCGCCGCCGATCACCTTGGCCTGCGTGTACCAGAAGACACGGTCCTTCATGTGTTTTTGCGGCACGGTCGACCAGCCCCAGGAGGCGATGCCCCTGGTCATCTTGGCGAAGCCCGCCGGCATGTGGATGAGCGGGTGGCGGTCGCGCCCTCCGGCCTCCAGCAAGAGCACGGCGTTCGCCGGGTCTTCCGACAGCCTGTTGGCCAGAACGCACCCTGCAGGCCCGCCGCCGACGATGATGAAATCGGTCATCTCTTCACCTGATGTTGCCGCATGATCTTGTCCGAAAACCGGATTCCACTTTTCGCTGGCGCGGATCCTTGGTTCGGGATCATGCTTTACAGCTTCGGCACCGACAGGCCGCCGTCGACATTGACGACCGACCCGGTGGCGAAGGCGAATTTGCCAGACGCCAGGCCGGCGACGGCCGCGCCGACATCCGATGCCTCGCCCCAGCGCTTCGCCGGCACCAGCCCGCCTTCGATCAGCCGGTCGTATTTTGCCGAGACACCCTCCGTCATGGCGGTGCGGGTGATGCCGGGGCGCACCTCGAACACGCCGATGTCTTCCGGCGCCAGCCGCAGCGCCAGGTTCTTCACCCACATCGACAGGCCCGCCTTGGAGATGCAGTAGTCCGGCCGCTCCGGCGAAGCCGCCTCGGCGCTGATCGAGGTCACGGTGACGATGGATTTCGGATGGCCGGCCGGCGAAGACAGTATGGCCTTTGCGACCGCCTGGCTGAGAAAGACAGTGCCGCGCAGATTGACCGACAGGATGTGATCGAAGTTCTCGGGCTTCAGGTCGAGCAGGTCGCCGCGCACGATCGCGCCGATGCCGGCATTGTTGACCAGGCAATCGAGGCGGCCGAATTTTTGCAGCGTCGCTTCGACAAGCGGCTGGTGGGCGGAGATGTCGGAAATATCGCAGGCGTGGTAGGCGAAAGCGCCATCCTGCTTCGCGATGGCTTGTTCCAGGCCATCGGGCGGTATTTCGGCCAGATCGGCGATCATGATGTCGAAGCCGTCCCCTGCCAGAGCTTCGGCGCAGGCGCGGCCGATGCCGCGCGCGCCGCCGGTGACGAGGGCGAGGGGACGGGTCATGCCTTCAACTCCGTTTTGCGGATGTGATCTGCCACCCTGAGCGCTTGCGCCGCCACCGTCAGCGACGGATTGACCGCCGCCGAGGTCGGCAGGAAGCCGGCGTCGACGATGAACAGATTCTCGTGGTCGAAGCTTCGGCACCAGGGGTCGCTGACATGGGTGGCGGGATCGTTGCCGATCCGCGTCGTTCCGCATTGATGCGACGGCAGGCGCCCGTCCACGAGCTGGCTGGGCAGGATCGGATAGCCGGCAGCCCGCATCCGCTCCTTGACGCGCCTGACCAGCGTCTCGTGCGCCTTCATGTTGGAGAAGCGCCATTCGAGCACCACCTGCGAACCGTCGAGCCGCACGCGGCTTTCCTTTCGCGGCAAGTCCTCCGAGACCAGATACCAATCCACGGCATGGCGGCTGATCCAGTTCAGCGCGAATTCGGGCACGGCACGCAAGCGGCTTTTCAGGATCGGCGCGGTGACGCGGCCGAGAAGCTGGACCTGACCGAGCGGTCCTGACCCGTTGCCGTCGTCGAAATAGAAATCATTGAAGTGGATGGTCTTCTGGTAGACCGAATCGTTGACCGTGCGCGGATCGATCGCGAGCATGAAGGTCGCGTTGTGGTTCATGAAGTTGCGGCCGACCTGGTCCGAACTGTTGGCGAGGCCGTTCGGATTGCGTCCGTCGGCGGACGAGAGCAGCAGCGTTGCGGAGCGGACCGCCCCGGCCGACAGGATGACGATTTTTGGCGACAGGCGCTTTTCCTCGCCCTTCTGGCGATAGACGACCGCGGCGATGCGGTTCCGTTCATCCGTCTCCAGGCGGATGACGTCCGCGCCGGTCTGGAGGTCGATGTCGGGGTCTTTCAATGCCGTCGCCAGCCCGCAGCTCTCGGCGTCCATCTTGCCGGTCAACGTGTCGGGATAGGCGTCGAAGGGCGTGGCGGCGCGCGCCAGCCAGCGATCGATATCGACGCCCAGCGGCAGGCTGGCCGGATGCAGCCCGACCGCTTTCAGGCGTTCGCGCACCCTGGCGATCGCCGGCTCGTCCGGCACGGGGTGGTGAGGATATTTGCCGGAGTGGAACGGCTCGGTAGGGTCCTCATCCGTCGTGCCGCGCACCTGATAGAGTTGCTCGGCCTTTGTGTACCAGGGTTCCAGCTCCTCATAGGGAAATGGCCATGCCGGCGAGACGCCGCCGCCGGGGAATTCGAGTTCGGAAAAATCCTCTTTGCGGTAGCGGAACAGCACCGCGCCGTAGAATTTCGTGTTGCCGCCGACGACGTGGTAATTCCCCGGGTTGAAGGGCTTGCCGTCCTTGTCGAGCCAGGTCTCTTTCGGCCGGAAATGGCCGCGCTGGAAGATGGCGCGTGCATCACGGGTCTCGGGCGAGTCCAGCAGGCGCTCGCCCTTCTCGAGAATGACGACCTTCGCGCCGCTTCCGGCCAGGCCGGCGGCGATGGTGGCGCCGCCCATGCCGGAGCCGATGATGACGATGTCTGGATTGGTCATGACCGGAGCGGGCGCCATTGTTTCATCGATCGGACAGGCTCAGACGATGCGCGTTTCCGTCGCCGGGTCGAAGAAGACGGCCTTGGTCAGGTTGAAGGCAAGCGGCGCGTCCGATCCGGGCTGGATGTGCGCATCGGCGCGCAGGCGCGCGACAACGCCCTTGCCGCCGAGATTGGTGACCGCGAAGGTGTCCGAACCCGCCGGCTCGACCACCTCGATATGGCAGTCGGCGGTGGCGAGCGAATGGGCGTTGCGGTCGGCGCCCTCAGGATCGGTCAGCGCCTCGGGGCGGATGCCGAACACGACCTTCTTGTCCTTGAAGGCGGCGAGCCCTGCGGGCGCCTTGTCGAGCGGCAGCCGGATCGGCTTGCGCTCGCCGCGTTCCATCACCAGCGCCAGCGCGCCTGACTCGGCGGAAACGCTGGCGGGGATGAGGTTCATCGCCGGCGAGCCCATGAAGTCGGCGACGAACATGTTGGAGGGGTTGTTGTAGATCTCGGCGGGCGTGCCGAACTGCTGCAGCACGCCGTCCTTCAGCACGGCGATCTTGGTCGCCAGCGTCATCGCCTCGATCTGATCATGGGTGACGTAGACGATGGTCGTGCCCATGCGCTGGTGCAGCCGCTTGATCTCGGTGCGCATGTCGATGCGCAATTTGGCGTCGAGGTTGGACAGCGGCTCGTCGAACAGGAAGACCTGCGGGTTGCGCACCAGAGCCCGGCCCATGGCGACGCGCTGGCGCTGGCCGCCGGACAACTGGCTGGGCCTGCGGTCGAGCAGGTGGCCGATTTGGAGCAGTTGCGCGACGTCGGCGATGGCCTTGTCGCGTTCGGCTTTCGGCACGCCCCTGATTTCCATACCGAAGCCGATGTTCTGGCCAACCGTCATGTTGGGATAGAGCGCGTAGGACTGGAACACCATGGCGATGTCGCGCTTCGACGGGTGCAGGTCGTTGATGCGCTGGCCGTTGATCCTGATCTCGCCGCCGGTGATCGATTCCAGTCCGGCGATGGTGTTGAGCAGGGTGGACTTGCCGCAGCCGGACGGACCGACGAGGACGAGGAAGCCGCCTTCCTCGATTTCCAGCGATACGCCCTTCAGGATGCGGGCCGTGCCGAAGGATTTCTGCAGATTGTCGATTTCCAGAAAGGACATGCGCTTCAGCCTTTCACCGCGCCGGCCATCAGGCCGCGCACGAAGTAGCGTCCGGAGACGATGTAGACGATGAGGGTGGGAAGGGCGGCGAGAATGGCCCCGGCGAAATGGACGTTGTATTCCTTCACGCCGGTGGACGAGTTCACCAGATTGTTCAGCGCGACCGTCAGCGGGATGGAGTTGAACGAGGAGAAGGACGAGCCGAACAGGAAGTCGTTCCAGATGTTGGTGAACTGCCAGATGACGGTGACCACGATGATCGGTCCCGACGACGGCAGCAGGATGCGCCGGAATATCTGGAAGAAGGAGGCGCCGTCGATCTGGGCAGCCCGGATCAGCTCGGTCGGGAAAGCCTCGTAATAGTTGCGGAAGAACAGCGTCGTGAAGCCGAGGCCGTAGATGGCGTGGATCAGCACCAGCCCCTGCACGGTGCCGGCGAGATGCAGCAGCCCGAGGATGCGCGCCGACGGGATCAGCACGATCTGGAAGGGGATGAAGCAGGCGAGCAGCATCATGCCGAAGACGATGTTATCGCCGCGGAAGCGCCATTTGGTCAGCACATAGCCGTTCAGCGCGCCGAGCACGGTCGAGATCGCGACGGCCGGAACGACCATCAGGATGGAGTTGATGAAATAGGGCTTCAGTCCGGTTGGCGAGACGCCGATCTGCGCCGTCGACCAGGCCGACAGCCACGGTGCGATCGTCCATTCATGCGGCAGCGCCAGCATGTTGCCCTGGCGGATCTCGCTGAGCGGTTTCAGCGAATTCACCACCATCACGTAAAGCGGCAGCAGGTAGTAGACCGCGAAGAGGATCAGCACCGCATAGATCGCCGCGCGGGCGAAGACGCCGTTGCGGGTCGCGTTGTCCTGGACCTGGGCGCTCATTTCTTCTGACCTCCCAGTTCGGAGTAGAGATAGGGGACGATGATGGCGAAGATCATCATCATCATGATGATGGCGGAGGCCGCGCCCATGCCCATCTCGTTGCGGCCGAAGGTGAATTTCTGCATGAAGAAGGCAGGGGTCCATGTCGACGTGCCGGGGCCGCCGTCGGTCATCGCCACGATCAGGTCGTAGGACTTGATCGACAGGTGCGCGAGCACCACGAAGGCGGACAGGAACACCGGGCGCATCAAGGGGATGATGATGCGGCGGTAGATGGTCATGGTGGACGCGCCGTCGATCTGGGCCGCCTTGATGATCTCGTTGTCGACGCCGCGCAGGCCGGCAAGGAACATCGCCATGACGAAGCCGGACGATTGCCAGATCGCGGCGATGACGATGGTGTAGATCGCCATGTCGCTCTGCTTGATCCAGCGGAAGGAGAAACTTTCCCAGCCGATCTGGTGCATGACGTGCTCAAGCCCGATGCCGGGGTCGAGGAACCATTTCCAGGCGACGCCGGTGACGATGAAGGAAAGCGCCATCGGGTAGAGATAGATCGGCCTGAGCAGCCCTTCGCCGCGGATTTTCTGGTCGAGGAAGATGGCGAGCGCCAGACCGATCGCGCTGCAGATGACGATGTAGAGGACCGAGAAGATGGCGAGGTTCTTGAGGGAGGTGATCCAGTTCGGGTGGTTGAACAGGCGCACATAGTTGCCGAAGCCGACCCAGGTCGAGAAGTCCGGCAGGATTTTCGAGCCGGAGAACGACAGGAACGCCGTGAAGACGATGAAGCCGTAGACGAAGACGAGGATAAGCGCGAAGCTCGGCGCCAGCACCAGCTTGGGCAGCCATTCCTGCAGCGTTTCCCTCGGCGCGCGGCGTGCCCTTGCAAGGACCGGCGCGATTTCGGCTTGTGTCTGGGTCATGGCCCGGCTCCGTCTCAATCGTAGCGCGAAAAACCCCTCTCCGTCGCGCTTCGCGCGCCGCCTCTCCCCAGAGTGGCGAGGAACCCAAGCTGGAGAAGCGTCGGTATCGCGGCAGCAGTTCCCCCGTTGGCGGAGGTGGCGCGCGAAGCGCGTCGGAGAAGGGAACAGGGCCTTCCCTAGGAAGGCCCTGTCGTTTTTATCAGCCCTTGGCCGCGGCCACGGCGTCCGCCAGTTCCTTGGCGGCTTCCTTGGCGTCGATGTCGCCGTTGTATTCGCGCGTGATCACGTCATACATGGCGTTCTTGATCGCTGCCGGGCTGGCGTAGCCCTGCGACATCGAGCCGTAGAGCGTGCCTTTCTCGTTGGCTTCGGCGAGGTCCTTGATCGCCTTCTTGCCGCACTGGTCGAAGGCGGTGTCGGGAACGTCCGTGCGTGCCGGAGCCGAGCCCTTCACCACGTTGAAGGACGACTGGAAGGCCGGATCCTCGATGTCGGACGCCATCTGCAACTGGGCCGCCTGCTTGTCGGCGCCGACCTTGAACATCATGAACATGTCGGAGTTGAAGGTGACGGCGCCCTGCGTGTCGGGGAAGCGGATGCAGACGAAGTCCTCGCCCGGCTTCTTGTTGGCGTGGACGAATTCACCCTTGGCCCAGTCGCCCATGATCTGCATGCCGGCCTTGCCCTCGATGACCATGGCGGAATCGAGGTTCCACTCGCGGCCCGAGAAGTTGTCGTCGACATAGGAGCGCAGCTTCGACAGGCGGTTGAAGGCTTCGACCATCTTGTCGCCGGAGAGGGCGGCGGGGTCGAGGTCGACCATCGAGGCCTTGTAGAAGTCGGTGCCGAGCGACAGGACGACGGAATCGAACATGGTCGCGGCGTTCCAGGCGTTGCCGCCGCCGACGATCGGGATGATGCCGTTGGCCTTCATCTTGTCGAGCACGGAAATCAGCTCGTCCCAGGTTTCCGGCGCCTTGCCGCCGGCGTCGTCGAGCGCCTTCTTGTTGATCCAGAGCCAATTGGTGGAGTGGACGTTCACCGGCGCGGCGATCCACTTGCCGTCGTATTTGGCGAAGTTCTGGAGCGCGGCGGGGATGACCTTGTCCCAGCCTTCCTTGCCGGCGACGTCCGACAGGTCGCCGACCACGCCCTGCTTGGCCCAGTCGGTGATGTCGAAGCCCAGCGCCTGGACGGCGGTGGGCGGGTCGCCGGCGGTGACGCGGGCGCGCAGCGCGGCCATCGCCTGCTCGCCGCCGCCGCCGGCCACCGGCATGTCCTTCCAGGTGATGCCCTGGCTTTCGAGCTTCTTCTTGAGCACTTCGAGGGCCGCGGCCTCGCCGCCGGACGTCCACCAGTGCAGCACCTCGACGGAGCCGTCGGCCGCATAGCTCGGCGCGGCCAGCCCGCCCACGAGGCCCGATGCGAGCATCGTTCCGATAAGCAATCTACGCAACATTGTCTTCCTCCATTGTTGACCTTGCATGTGGCGCCGAAGCGCCGCACCTCCCAGCGCGGCCAGCCCTATCCGTCATGCTGGCCTGCGATGAAACCTCATTGGAATTGCGGGCGGCCCGCCCGGTCAAGTGGGCGCCGCAGGATTGACGCACGACCAGCCGGCTGCCGCCGATGATGGCCGTCGATTTCGGAGCGTGCGGGGTGTCGAACAGGTGCACGAGCGCTTCTGCCGCCCGTCCGCCCATCGCATGCGTTTCGGCGTCGATGGTGGTCAGCGGCGGGAAATTGTCCTTAGCCTCGCTCAGATTGTCGAAGCCGACAATGGCGAAATCGTTGCCGGCGTGCAGGCCGCGCATGGCCAGCGCCCGTGTGGCGCCGATGGCGATGATGTCGTTGTAGCAGACGGCGGCGGTCGGTCGGGCAGGGGTGGCCAGCGCCCGCTCCATCGCCTGCTGGCCGCCGTCCTTGGAAACCTCGGTCTCGAAGACGAGCGCCGGCGAAACCTCGAGACCGGCATCCCGCAGGGCGTCGCAATAGCCTTCGTAGCGCTCCTGCTGCGTGGTGATGGCGGCGTCGCCGCCGAAGAAGGCAATGCGCCGATGGCCGAGGTCGATCAGGTGGCGGGCCGCCTTGGACGCGCCGCCGCGGTTGTCCTGGCCGACATAGGGCAGCTCGCATCCGTCGATCTTGCGCATGGCGAGGATGACGGGCGAGGCCGACGGCGGCAGGCTCAGATGACGGGCTTCGGTGCCGCGGGCCGGGCTGAGCACGACGCCGAGCACGCCGTTCTCCAGCATCGACTTCAGGACCTGCTCCTGGCGCGCAAGGTCGTCGTTGGTGTTGGCGAGGATCGGCGTGAGGCCCTGCCGATAGAGGCTGTCCTCTATGCCGACGGCAAGCTCGGAGAAGAAGGGGTTGGTCAGGTCGGACATCACCATGCCGACGAAGCTGGTGCGGGCCGAGCGAAGATTGGCGGCGGCGCGGTTGTAGACGTAGCCGACGTCCTGCATCGCCTTGCGGACCTTATCGGCCGTCTCGGGCTTGATGCGGTCGCTGCCGCGCAGGACCAGCGACACGGTGGCGCGTGAAACGCCGGCCTGGCGCGCAATATCCAGCACGGTCGCTCGTGAGCGCAGCGGCACGAAGATGTTCCTCCCTTGCCGGTCTGAGTGCAGGGCACGCCGGCTGTTAGATCGATCTAATCGCAATGCCGAACGAGCGTCAACCGGAATCTTCCGCGACTTCAACCGATTTATATACCTGTTCCGGCTGCGTCTCGCGAACTGGTGGCAGAGGCGTTCGCGCAACCGGACGCGGTGACTTTGGAGCAAGGCGGGTCGAGCGTTCGAGACAGGGCGCGCGTCGCATGGCAGCCTCATTTGCCCGCCTCGCAAAAAGCCGCTAGATCGCCGTGCGTCTTTTCAGACGCACAAAGGACGATCTAGCACTTTGATTGAGCATCGGAATATTCCGAAAACCGGATTCCACTTTTCGGTCCGATGCTCTAGCCGACCCACCAGGCGGTGCGCCGCCCGCTGTGGAACTGGATGGTCTTTTCCTCGGTATAATCCTCGACGGCGCGCTTGCCCAATTCGCGGCCGAGGCCGGACTGCTTGTAGCCGCCGAAGGGAAGCTCGGGATACCCCTCCATGAAGGTGTTGACCCACACGGTGCCGGAGCGCGCCCCGCGCGAGACGGTCATGCAGGTGTCGATGTCGGCGCTCCAGACACCGGCCGACAGGCCGTAGGGCGTGTCATTGGCGATCTGGACGGCCTGCTCGACCGTGTCGAAGGTGAGCACGGAGAGTACGGGCCCGAACACTTCCTCGCGGGCAATCGCCATGTCCGGGCGCACGCCAGAGACGATCGTCGGGTCGAGATACTGGCCGGCGTTGGCGGGAAGGCCGGCGCCGCCGGCCGCGATCGTCGCCCCCTCGCTCGTGGCCGCGTCCACGTAGCCCGACACCTTGGCGAGGTGGTCCGTCGAGATCATGGCGCCGACCCTGGTGGCGTCGTCGAGCGGATCGCCCACCTTGACCTTGGCGGTCAGCCTCTTGACGGCAGCAAGGAAGTCGTCGGCGATATTCTCGTGGACGATAAGGCGGGAGCCGGCATTGCAGCATTCGCCGGCGTTGAAGAAGCCGCCGAACACGGCCGCGTCGGCGGCTGCCTCGAGGTCGGCATCGGGAAAAACGATCTGGCCGTTCTTGCCGCCAAGCTCCATCGATACTTTCTTGAGCGATGGCGCGGCGGCGGCCATCGTGAGCTTACCGACGCGGGTGGAGCCGGTGAACGACACCATCTCGACCAGCGGGTGCGCGACCATCGGCGCACCGACGTCGGCTCCTAGGCCGGCCAGCACGTTGACGACGCCCTCCGGCAATCCGGCTTCCAGCAGAAGGTCGCCGAGCAGGAAGGTCGAGGCGGAGGTCATCTCGGAGGGCTTGACGACCGCCGTGCAGCCGGCGGCCAGCGCGAAGGGCAGCTTCTGGCTGACGATGAGGAAGGGAAAATTCCACGGCGTGATGATGGAGACGACGCCGACCGGCTCGCGGATGACGACGCCCAGCATCGGATCACCGAGATTGGCGTAGGATTCGCCGGAAAGCGTGCGGGCCAGCGCGGCCGCGTAGCGCCAGATGTCGACCGCGCCGGCAATCTCGCCCCGCGCCTGAGCGATCGGCTTGCCCGATTCCAGCGCGTCGAGGCGGGCGATGTCCTCGAGGCGCGCCTCGATGAGATCGGCGGTCTTGAGAAGGACGGCGGCGCGTTCGGACGCCTTCATGCGCGGCCACGGGCCGGCCTCGAACGCCTTGTGCGCGGCCTGCACGGCTGCCTCGACGTCGGCCTCGCCGGCCTGCGCATAGCGAGAGACGGCAAAGCCGTGACCGGGCGAACGGCGCTCGATGGTGCGGCCGTCCCCGGCCTCGACATGCCTGCCGCCGATCAGCAGACGATAGGTTTTGGGCGCGGCCGAGGCCTCGGCTGGCATGGCGATCCGAAGGGGTGCGTTCATGTGATTTCCTCGCCGCGATTGTGCAGGCCGGCAGGCCGGAGGGGAGTGCCGTCGCGCCAAAACATGTCTTTGCTCATGATCTCGAAAACCGCGCCGGCCGTTTCTCGTGGAAAGCCTCGGCGCCGGCCTTGAGGTCGGCCGTCAATGCGATGAAGCCGCTGGCGAGCGCCTCGGTCGCGGCCGCGCTTTCCTCGCCTTCGGCGACGGCGATCATCAGCTTGGCCGCCTCGGTGGCGAGCGGCCCGCGCGCGGCGATCCTTTCGCCCCATGCCTTGGCTTCGGCGAAGGCTGTGCCGGTCTGCACGACGCGGTCGACGATGCCGAGCGGCAGCGCTTCAGGTGCCGTGAAGATCTCGCCGCCGAGCGCCATGCGTCGCACCGCCTGCGCGCCGAAGCGGCGCACGGCGCGCTGTGTGCCGGACCAGCCGGGCACCACGCCAATGGAGGTTTCGGGAAAGCCGAGTTTTATCTGATGCTCGGCGATGCGGAAGTCGCAGGCGGCGGCCAGTTCCAGCCCGCCGCCGAGCGCGTGGCCGGACAGCACGGCGATGGTCGGCTGGCGCAGTTGCGCCAGGCGGCCGAAGACGCGGTGGCCGTAGCGCACCCACTGGTGCTGGAAATCGGCCGCGCTCATGGCCGCCCATGCCTCGATGTCGCCGCCGGCACAGAACCCCTTGCCTTCGCCGCAGACCAGCACGACGCGGACGTCGGCCGCCATTTCAGCCTCGTCCAGTGCGGTCTCCAGCGCGCGCAGCATGGGGATGTCGAGCGCGTTGAATTTTTCGGGTCGGTGCAGGATGATGGTGCCGACGGCGCCGTCCTGTTCGAAGGTGACGAGGTCAGGCATAGCTAGCCTCATATGTCGGTGGGAATGAACCCCCACCCCTAACCCCTCCCCGCAAGGGGCAGGGGGACTTGGCACGCGGCAGTTCCCCCTCCCCGCAAGGGGGAGGGGTTAGGGGTGGGGGTATCATGGCGATGATCTCAGCCATGATCGCCTCCGAGCTCCAACCCGATCGGCGCCTCATGGTAGAGCGCCGCCGGCGTCATCTTGAGATCCTTCGCCACCGCCAGCGGAATCTCCGCCTGCGCCAGCACGTCGCGTTCGAGGTCGATGCCGGGGGCGATCTCCGTCACCAGCAGTCCGTCCGGCGTCAGCTTCATCGCGCAGCGCTCGGTGACGTAGGTGATGTCCTGTCCCTGCGCGACGGCGCGCCGGCCGGAGAAGGAAACGTGCTCGACCTCGCCAACCACCTTTTTCACCTTGCCTTCCTTGTCGATACGCACCGCGCCGTCGACGACGGAAAGCCTGGCGCCGGCATTGAAGAAGCCGGAAAAGACGATTTTCTTTGCCCGCGCGGTAATGTCGACGAAGCCGCCGCAGCCGGCCGTCACATGCGGACGGACAGAGAGCTTCGAGACGTTGACCGAGCCGTTGCGGTCGATCTGCAGGAAGGAGAGCAGCGAGGCGTCGAAGCCGCCGGCTTGAAAGTAGGTGAACTGGTGCGGCGAGGGCATGATCGCCTCGGCGTTGGAGGCGCAGCCGAACTTGAAGTCGAGCAGCGGCACGCCGCCGACCGCGCCCTGTTCGATCACCCACGTCACCTTGCCGTGCTGGCCTTCCTCCAGAAGGATGCGCGGCACGTTGGCGGAGATGCCGAAGCCGATGTTGACGGCCCAGCCGTTCGCCAGTTCCATCGCGATGCGGCGCGCGATCACCTTCTGGATGTCGAAGGCGGGCGTGCGGAAGGTGGAAAGCGGCCGGAAGATTTCGCCCGAGATGGCCGGATCGTAGGGCGTCTGCGTGGTCTGCAACTGGTCGGGATCGACGACGATGTGGTCGACCAGAACGCCCGGCACCCGCACGTCGTGCGGCTTCAAGGTGCCGTTCTCGACCACGCGCTTGACCTGTGCGACGACGATGCCGCCATTGGTGCGGGCGGCCATGGCCTGCTCCAGCGCGCCGAGATAGGCGCCCTCGTGCTCATAGGTCAGGTTGCCGCGTTCGTCGGCGCTGGTGGCGCGGATGATGGAGATTTGCGGCGCGATCGCCGGGAAATAAAGCCATTCCTCGCCGTCGAACTGTTCGATGCGCACGATCGGGTCGGACGCCGCCGCATTCATGGCGCAGCCCTGCTGGCGCGGATCGACGAACGTGTCGAGGCCGACCTTGGTCAGCACGCCCGGCCGCTTGGCGGCGGCTTCGCGGTGCATGTCGAACAGGATGCCGGAAGGGACGTTGTAGGCCGCGACCTTGTTCTCGCCGATCATCCGCCAGATCTGCGGCGGTTCGGCCGAGGAGGGACCGGAGGGATAGGAGCCACACAGCGTCTTCTTCAGCAGGCCGGGCTTGGCCAGATGGTCGATGCCCTTGATGCCCCACATGTCGCCGGCGGCGATGGGGTGCAGCGTGGTCAGGTCGCGCGGATGACCCTCCGCCTCGAAGCGCGCGCCGATGGCGGCGAGCACCGCGTCCGGACAGCCGAGGCCGGAGGAGGAGGAGACGGAGACGATGGCGCCGTCGGGGATGAGGTTTGCTGCTTCAGTGGCGGTGATAAGCTTGGTCATGCGTAGGCCTCAGTCGTTCCTTCTCCCCTTGATGGGAGGGCAATCGCATAGGGCGCCGCACCCCCACCTCTATCCCCTCCCCACACGGGGGAGGGGGACTTGGCGGCGGTGCAACGACCCGCCAACGTCTGCATTCTTGGACGAGACGGCCATGTCAGCGTCTCCCTCCCCCTTGTGGGGAGGGGACAGGGGTGGGGGTGCGCGAGGGTCGGGATCGAAGAAGCGGTCATATCCGTCAAATCCCCGGCTCGATCTTCACCGCCGACCTCGTTCGCGCCGATTCCAGCGCCGCTTCCGCGCAGGCGAGCGACCAGACGCCGTCTTCGCCTGTCGCCGCCGGGCGGCCTTCGCCATGGATTGCGGCATGAAAGGCGCGCAGCGCGCGCGTGTAGAGATCCTCGCGGTCGAAAGTAAGTTCCTCCTCGCCCGCCGCCGTGCGCAACACGACCGTACCGGCCGGCTTCTGCGTCATCACGTCCTTCGCGAACAGCGAGCCCTCGGTGCCATGCACCTCGAAACCGGTGCCGGCGTATTTCGTGGTGAAGCCCTCGTGGCTCTGGGCTATGACGCCGGACTTGAAGCGCCAGACGCACATGGCGCCGCCCTCCAGCCCGCCGCCGGCCATGCCGGCCGACTGGGTGAAAGCGGCAATCTCCACCGGGTCGTCGTCCAGCACGAAGCGCAACGTGTCGGCATCGTGCACGGTGATGTCGAGCACCACGCCGCCGCCGGCTTCCGGCCTGGCGATGCGCCAACCTTGCAGGTTTTCGGGCAGGTAGACGGAGTGAAAGACACGGGCGGCGATCGGCTTGCCGATCCGGCCGGCGGCAATCGCCTCGCGCATGGCGCGGTGGGCGCCGGCGTTCCTCAGATGATGGTTCGTGCCGATGACCACACCTGCCTCCCGGCAGGCCTCGACGATCCGGCGCGCGTCGGCCGTGGTCAGCGTCAGGGGCTTCTCGCACAGCACATGCTTGCCGGCCTTCGCTGCCGCCAGCGCCTGTTCGAGATGCAATTCGTTTGTGGTGGAGATGTAGACGGCGTCGATATCGGCGGCGAGCAGGTCCGGCAGCGTGGAGAAGGCGGCCCGAATGCCGTTCTCCTTCGCATAGGCGGCTGCGCGCTCGGGGCTCGAACTCATCACCGCCGCGACCTCGCCGTCCCGCTGGTTGCGGATGGCGTCGATCATGAACTGCCTGGCGATCGTGCTCGCGCCGATCAGGCCCCAGCGAACGGTCATGCGAAGGTTCCTTCCATTTCGGGCCGATACGGCCCGCAGCTTTCGCGCACCATCAGCGAGACCGAGCCGATATGGTCCTCGGCGCGGGTGGTGCGCGACTGGATCATCTTCAGCACCGCGTGTGCGGCGCGTTCGCCCAGGCCCGCCGGATCCACCGCGATGCTGGTGAGCGCGGGCATATAGTGCTGCGCCTCGTCGACGTCGTCGAAGCCGACCACGGCGAAATCCCTGCCGGCTTCCAGCCCGTGCCGGCGCAGGCCCAGCATGGCGCCGAAGGCGACCGCGTCGTTGAAGCAGAGCGCTGCGGTCGGCGACATGTCGCCGGTCAACGCCATGTCGAGGCAGGCCATGCCGCCCTTGCGGTTGGTCTCGCTCTCAAAGACCTGGATGTCGGCCTCGCCGATGCCCGCCTCGCAGCAGGCCTCGCGAAACCCTTCGAGGCGCTCGTGACGGACGACGAGGTCGGCCGAGCCGCCGAAGAAGGCGAGACGGCGATGGCCCTTGCCGATCAGGTGCCGGGCGGCCAGGAAGGCGCCGCGATGGTTGTCCGGCGCGACGACGGGGATGCGGCTCTCGGGCAGCCGCCGCATGGCGAAGACGACCGGCACGCCGGCGGTCTCGACGCGGCGGAAGGCGTCGGGGCGCGTGCCGCGCGCCGGCGACACGATCAGGCCGGCGACACCCTGCTCGAGCATGGATTTCAGCACTTCTTCCTGGCGTATCGGGTTTTCTGCCGTGTTGGCGATGAAGGGCACGACGCCGGCCGACTGGAAGGCACGCTCCATGCCGACGGCCAGTTCGGCATAGAAGGGATTGGTCAGGTCGTTGACCACCATGCCGATGACGTTGGATTGCGCCTTGCGCAAATTGGCGGCGCCGCGGTTGTAGACGTAGCCGACATCCTCGATGGCCTTGCGCACCTTGCCGGCGGTGTCTGGGCGGATCAGGCCGCTGCCCTGCAGGACCAGCGAGACGGTCGACTTCGATACGCCCGCGGCGCGGGCGATATCGAGGATCGTCGTCTTCGGCCGGCTGGCCATCCGCAGCGTCTCCTTGGTATGAATTTTATTGGAACGTTCTAAATCACGCTTTCGACTGGTCGTCAAGGCATGCGCCAACTGTCGCCATGAATGCCGTTATGGCAGAGCACGCCGATGGATACTCGAGGAACTTCCGTCGATATGGCGCGTACTCGACTGGTCTTGATTTATTGGAACGTTCCATTTATCGAGAAATTTGGAGGACGTGTCATGGATATGGAACTGCCCGAAGCCGATGGCTCGCGACGCCGCTATGCGCTTGTCGGGAAGGCGGTCGAGCCGCCTGATAAGGCGTCCTTCCCGCGCATTGCCTATGCGGCGGCCCATGTGGTCGCCGATCCGCTGGCGATGACCGATCCTTGGTCGCGGCCGGCAGTGGACTGGGACCGGACCATGGCCTTCCGCCGCCATCTGTGGCGGCACGGCTTCCGCATCGCCGAGGCGATGGATACCTCGCAGCGCGGCATGGGCTTCGACTGGCAGAGCGCGAAGGAATTGATCCGCCGCTCGATCGCCGAGGCGCGGGCTGTCGAAGGGGCGGAGCTCGCCTCCGGCGCGGGCACCGACCAGCTCGCTGCCGCCGGTGCGCGTTCCCTCGACGACGTAATCTCGGCTTACGAGGAACAGTTCGGCTTCATCGAAGGGCAGGGCGGCCGGGCCATCATGATGGCGAGCCGGGCGCTGGCGCGCGTGGCGAGAGGCGCCGACGACTATGCGCATGTCTACGAGCGCATCCTGTCGCAGTCCTCCGGCAAGGTGATCCTGCACTGGCTGGGCGACATGTTCGATCCGGCCCTCAAGGGATATTGGGGTTCCGACGATTTCGGCGGCGCGCTGAAAACGGTGGTCGGCATCATCGAGCGGCATGCCGACAAGGTCGAGGGGATCAAGATCTCGCTGCTCGACGCGGACAAGGAGATCGCGCTACGCGCCCGCCTGCCCGACGGTGTCCTCATGTTCACCGGCGACGACTTCAACTATCCGGGCCTGATCGCCGGCGACGGCGAGCGGCACTCGCACGCGCTGCTCGGCATCTTCGACGCGATCGCGCCCGTCGCCGCGGCCGCCTTGGCGAAACTGGCGGCAGGCGACCGCGCCGGCTACGACGCGCTGATGGCGCCGACCGTGCCGCTGTCGCGGAAAATCTTCGAGGCGCCGACGGAATACTACAAGGCAGGAATCGTCTTCATGGCGTGGCTCAACGGCCATCAGGATCACGTCGCCATGATCGGCGGCATGCAGTCGGCGCGCGGCATCTTGCACTATGCCGATATATTCCGGCTGGCGGACAAGGCCGGACTGCTGGCCGATCCCGAGCTTGCGGTCAGCCGGATGCGGAGCCTTTGCGCGACGATGGGCGTCTGAGCGGCCGTCAGGCGGTTGTCTCTGGCGCGAAATCGCGAGAGCAATGCGCTCGGAATCGGATTGCCCCTGCCTCGGAAGCGAGGCAGGGGCGGCAGGCCAGGGGTCAGAAGAACTCCTTGTAGGCAAGCGCGGCTCCGAGGATGATCACCACGAGGGCGATCATCGCAACGTTGCCGACCCATGCCGATTTGATGACGACGTGGTCCCGGTTGTCGGGTTCGTTGTTGTCCATGACATATGTCCTCAAGGCCCGCACGCGACAGGAGCGCGGTGCGGGCTGACTATCTGAAAATGCGGTGGATGCGTTCAGACAGGCCGAGGCGGCGCCCGTGCGTCGAAAAGACGGACAAGCCGATGATGGGTTTTCGGGCGGCCGGTTCGAGGAACCCGGGTATCGAGGCCCGGTGTTCGAAGCCGGAGCGTAGCGGGAATAAGACCCGTATGGCCGGCCTCATCGGCGGAGCCGTGGCGATCGGCAGTTCGAGACCATTCGAGCCTAGCGCGAAGGTCGACAAAATAGGCGCTTGCCAGATCCCGCTGGAGGATGGTCGAGCCGAACGGGCTGAACGTCCGGGCGGTCGGGTATTTCAAGCGCGACCTCGGCTCTTGCCGGAGCGAAGGCGAGCAGGACGGCGAAGACCAGCCATGCGAGGCCGATCGACCGGATGACGGCGTCGCAGCGCCCGGCCGCCCGGCCGGGCTTTATCTCGTCTCGGTGCTCGATCCTCTCGGACATCCAGCACTGATGCCCGTGATGGCGCCCGAAAACAAGTGTCCGGGCGGATGGCGACCTTTTAGTACGTCATCTGAGAGGAAAGAGGCTCAGCCGGCGGATTTCAGGCGTGTCGTCTCCGGCGCGTAGAAGCGGCCGAAGCGGTTGTCGAGGAAGTCGGCCAGCGCTATCTCTTCCTGCCGCACGAAACCCTTGCCGGGCAGCTTGCCCCCGGCCAGCAGGTCGAGGACGGCGGCGATGCCGGCGGCGGTGGTGATCTGGATGGCGCTCATCATCCTGCCGGCCACCGGCGCGGCATAGATCTTGTTGGCGTAGGTTTCCTGCATGTAGCGGCCCTCGCGCCAGCCGCAGACGGTGACGAAGATCACCACGACGTCCTGCATGGTGGCGGGCAGGGCGTTCTCGAACAGGTCCTTCAGCACGTCGCGGCGGTTTTTCAGGTTGAGGTCGTTGAGCAGTGCCTTGATGATCGCCTGATGGCCGGGATAGCGGATGGTGCGGTAGTTCATGGTGCGCACCTTGCCTTCCAGCGTCTTGGCCAGGGTGCCCAGGCCGCCGGAGGTGTTGAACGCCTCGTAGGTGACGCCGTCGAGCGAGAACTCCTCGCGCTCCTCCATCGCGGGCACGGTCACCAGCCTGCCTTCGACGACGGCCTCGCAGGGCTCGATATATTCGTTGATGAGGCCGTCGGTGCTCCAGGTGAGGTTGTAGTTCAGGGCGTTCGACGGATATTGCGGCAGCGCGCCGACGCGCATGCGCACGCTGTCGAGCGTGTCGAAGCGTTTGGCGAGGTCATTGGCGACGATCGAGATGAAGCCCGGCGCCAGCCCGCACTGGGGGATGAAGGCGCTATCCGCGCCTGCCGCGAGGTGTTCCACCTTCTTGGTCGTGGCGACGTCCTCGGTGAGGTCGAGATAATGCGTTCCCGCTTCGAGCGCCGCTTCGGCGATGGCGCCGGTCAGGTTGAAAGGCGCCGCCGACAGCACGGCGAATTTTCCCCTGAGCGCCGCGACGAGGCTGGCGTGGTCGGCAATGTCGAGCGCCAGCGTGCTGATGGCCGCGTGCTTGTCGATCTTGGCGAGTTGCGCCTCGGCGCGGTCCGCGACGACGACCGCGTAATCTCCCGTCTGCGCGAGCATGAGCGCGATCGCGCCGCCGATCTTGCCCGCACCTACCACCATCACCGTTTTCATGTCGCGACCCTCTTCGAACGCCAGGCTGTGAGGATAGCGCTACAGAGGAAAGATTCGTAGCGACGAAAAGCGCAATTCGGAGTATTCAATTACTCAAAATGCCAATCTTGTTGTCCAAAACGACGGTAATGGAATGCAGATCACCCAGAAGGACCGCGAACTCCTGGCGCTGCTGGCGGAGAATGCGAGAACGCCGGTGGCGAGCCTTGCCAAGCGGTTGTCGCTGTCGCGCACCACGGTGCAGGCGCGGCTGGACCGGCTGGAGCGGGAGGGCGTCATCACCGGCTACGGCGTCCGCCTGTCGGACGCCTATCAATCCGGCCTTGTCCGCGCCCACATCCTGATCACGATCGCGCCCAAGGCGCTGCCTCAGGTCACAGCGGCGCTGGAGCAGATGCGCGCGGTCACGGCGCTGCACTCCGTCAGCGGCTCGTTCGACCTGATCGCGATGATCGCGGCGCCGTCCATTTCCGAACTCGACGTGTTCATCGACGAGATCGGCGCGCTGGACGGCGTGGAGCGAACGCTGTCGTCCATCATTCTGTCGACGCGGATCGCCCGCTGACAGGGCCGATCGGGCGAGGTCGGCTTCGCGTTGTTCTCCGAAATCGCCGATGGAAGCGGCCTGCCGTCGGAACCGGACAGGCCGCTTCCGGAACCGTCAGATTTTCGGCATCGGCGGCAGCTGGTCGAGCGGAACGCCGAACCAGCGTTCGTTGATCTTGGAAAGCTCGCCGTTCTTGAAGATCTCGGCGATGAAGGTATTCGCGTATTCCTGCAGCGCGGTGTCGGACTTTCGGAACGCCATGCCGTTGGCCTGAGCCTTGAGCGTTATCTTCGGCTCGATCTCCATGCTCGCATAATCTTTGCTGAGCTGCGCCAGTATGGTGTTGGAGGCGCCGAGCGCCTGTACCTGCCCGGAGATGAGCGCCTGCAGCGCGGTGGCGTCGTCATCGAAGCGCTTGATCTGCGTCCCTTCCGGCGCGATCGCCGTGATGGCGGTGTCCTGCGTGGAGGCACGCGCCACGCCGATGCTGACGGACTTCAGGTCTTCTGCGCCTTTTATGGTCAGGCTCTTCGGGGCCAGTACATAGATCGTCAGCGCGGAATAGGGATCGGAGAACAACACCTGCTTGGCCCGCTCGGCGGTGATGCCGAAGGTGGCGATCAGCACGTCGATCTTGTTGGTCAGGAGGTAGGGTATGCGGTTGGGGCCGGTGACGGGAACCAGTTCCAGCTTCACCCCGAGCGCTTTCGCCATCAGCGCGGCGACATCGGCGTCGTAACCGGCGGGCTGCTGATTGGCGTCGGTGCCCCCGAACGGCGGATAGTCGACCAGAACGCCGACGCGCAACGTGCCGTTTTTCTTGATTTCGTCCGGCGTTGCGGCACTCACCGCGCGCATTCCCAGAATCGCCGTGGCCGTGCCGGCGGCCATGAGCGTTGCGAATCCGCGCCGCGTGATCGAGTTGAAGGTGGTCATAAGGCGTTTCTCCCGAATATTTGTTCAATCGCTTCGCGGTCGTGTGTCGCCGCTTCAGCGCCGGGCCACGGCGAGCCGGCGCTCCATGCGCCTGCTGTAGACCGACAGCGGCCAGCAAACGATAAAATACACCAGCGCCACAAGCCCAAAAATCGTGAAGGGGTGGAAGGTGGCGTTGTTGACGACCTGGGCGGCGCGCGTCAGTTCGACGAAACCGATGATCGAGGCGAGCGAGGTTCCCTTGATGAGCTGCACCAGGAAGCCGACGGTCGGAGGAATGGCGATCCGCACTGCCTGCGGTGCGATGACCAGCGCCATCTTGGGCCAGTAGCGCAGGCCCAGCGCCGTCGCCGCTTCCGCCTGGCCCGGCGGAACGACCTCGATGGCGCCGCGCCAGATTTCGCCGAGGAAGGCGCTGGCGTGAAGCGAGAGGCCGATCGCCGCCGCCGTCCAGGGATCGACCGAGACGCCGAAGATGCCCGGCGCAAAAAAAGCCAGGAAGAGCTGCATGAGAAGCGGCGTTCCCTGGAAGACCTTGATGTAGCCGGCGGCGAGCATCCGCAGCCATCGAAACTCCCCCGTGCGCGCCAACGCGACGAGCGCGCCGCCGATCGAACCGCCGATGAAGGCGATGACCGACAAAAGCAGCGTCCAGCGGACAGCGCCGATGATGTAGAAAATGTCACCCGATCCAAGTTCGCGCATGGCCGCCTCCTATCGCTTCGCCGGCGTGCGCCGCCATGTTCTTTCGATGGCGCCGAACACGCTCCAGAAGAACAGGGACATGACGAAATACATGCAGGTGATGACGAAATAGACCTCGAACGAGCGGAACGTGCGGGACTGGATATCGCCGGCGGCGGCCGTCAGTTCGGTGGCGGCGATGGCGGAGCAGACGCTGGAATTGAGAAGCAGCAGGATGAACTGGCTGGTCAGCGAGGGATAGATCGCCTGGATCGCCGGCTTGAGCACGATGAGGCGGAAGATCTGCAGCGGTTTCAGCCCCAGCGCCCGGCCGGCCTCGATCTGGCCCTTGCTGATGCTTTCGATGCCGGCGCGGATGATCTCTATGCCGTAGGCGCCGACATTGACCACCAGCGCCACCACGGCCGCCGTGTTGGAGGAAAGGCGGATGCCGAGCGACGGCAGGCCGAAGAAGATCATGAAGATCTGGATGAGGAAGGGCGTATTGCGGATCAGTTCGATATAGGCGTCGATGACGACGGCGAGCCATCTGGGGCCGGACGTCTTGCCGAGCGCGCCGGCGACCGCGACGACCATGCCGATGGCCATGGCAACGCCGGAAAGCACGAGCGTGTTCACGGCTCCATGCACCAGCTCCGGCCAGGCGGCGAAGACGTCGGCGAAATCGAATTCGTAGCTCATGGCCGGCACCTGCGGGCAAGCCCGCTCCACAGATCGTCCATCGCCGTTCCTCCTCCCGTGTCCTCGGCGCCCAGTATGGCGGCGCGCACAAGAAATCGGAAGGGCTCGGGACCATCAGCCGATCGAAGGTCTTTCGAGAGGGCCGTGGCGACAGATAAGATATTGAAAACGATGTGAAACGGATGGTGGGCGTGACAGGGATTGAACCTGTGACCCCTACGATGTCAACGTAGTGCTCTCCCGCTGAGCTACACGCCCATCCGACGCGGCGCATACACCACTTTTGCCACGGCCCGTCAATAGCGGGAATCGACAAAGAAAGGGCGATGTTCCTGTTGACGCCGCGCGGCGGTTGCCGGCGGCGTCAGGCCGCCTGCAGCATCTTCTCGACCTCGTTGACGAGATCGCGCAGATGGAAGGGCTTGGAAAGCACCTTGGCGTCCTTGGGCGCGTTCGAGTCCGGGTTCAGCGCCACGGCAGCGAAGCCGGTGATGAACATGACCTTGAGGTCCGGGTCGATCTCGGTGGCGCGGCGGGCCAGTTCGATGCCGTCCATCTCCGGCATGACGATGTCGGTGAGCAGCAGCGAGAAGGGCTCCTCGCGCAGCCTTTCGTAGGCGCTCGCCCCGTTGTCGAAGTCGCTGACCTGGTAGCCGGCGCGCTCGAGCGCCTTGACCAGGAAGCGGCGCATGTCGTCGTCGTCTTCCGCCAGAAGGATTCGTGTCATCGTGTTCCGTCCGAATCACCCAAGAGATTGCCGCCGGGCGATCCCGTTAACCATGCTGTATATGAAAGGCTGCGGGTAAATATCAAGTGAATACAAGCGGCCACAGATGGCGCCGGAAAAGGCGCGAAACCGTGGAAACGCTGGACATGACGGCGGCGCGATGGCAGGCTTGCCCGACAATGCGTTCATGATCGAGAGTTCTTCCCAGGTGACGACTGCCGCCGACGATTTTTCCTCCGTAACGCCTTTCGAGGTCCGCTGCGGAGCAGAGCAGCGCGTTCCCTTCGTGTTCAGTTCTCCGCACAGCGGGCGCTTCTATCCGCCGCGCTTCCTTGCCCTGACGAAGCTCGACGGCAACGTGATCCGACGCTCGGAGGATTGCTACGTGGACGAACTGTTCGGCGGTGCCGTCGCGCTGGGCGCGCCGCTGCTGGCCGCCAACTTTCCGCGCGCCTATCTCGACGCTAACCGCGAGCCGTGGGAACTCGATCCGCGCATGTTCGCCGAACCGGTCCCGCCCTATTGCAACATCCGCTCGGCGCGAGTCGCGGGCGGCCTGGGCACCGTGCCGAAGCTGGTCGGCGAGGGGCTGGACATCTACGCCGGACGGTTGCCGCTCGACGAGGCGACCGGGCGGATCGAAGCGCTTTACAAGCCTTTCCACGAAACGCTGAAGCATTTGCTCATGCGCACGCATGCCCGTTTCGGCTTCGCGGTTCTGGTCGACTGCCACTCCATGCCCACCAGCATCAGGGTCGGCGACACGGGCTTCAGGCCCGATTTCATCGTCGGCGACCGGTTCGGCATGTCCGCCGCCCCGGCGCTGGTCGAGAGGGCCGTCTCGCTGCTTTCGGGCATGGGCTATACGGTCGCCCACAACAAGCCCTACGCCGGCGGCTTCATCACCGAGCATTACGGCCGTCCGGCCAGACGGCTGCATGCGCTGCAGGTCGAGGTCAGCCGCGGCCTCTACATGAACGAGCGCACCTTCCAGAAGACCGCCGGGTTCGCGCCGCTCGCCGACGACCTGACGCGGTTCTGCGCCGACCTGATGTCCATCCCCGACCACGAGCTGGGGGATTTGCCGGTCGCGGCCGAGTAGGCGCGTTTCGTTCCGAAGCGCCGCTGTCTTGAAAAAAAGACCGCATCGTTCGCACGACGCGGTCGAGTCTAGGGAGGAAACGCCCAAGGAGGGCATGGACGGAACAACCGTCCGACGACAACGGTATTGTGCGCTGCACAAATGTCAAGCGGCGCAATCCGGTTTTCCCTGCCTTGCGTGTGGCTCCGAGGATGCACGCAGGCGGCGTGACATTCCCGCAACGGTTTTGCTATGCAAGCGAACCGTCCGGACCCGGACAGATGGCAAGGCGGCTTTCAGGAGAGTGCATTGGACATTTCGACCGATTTCCTGCGGCAGATCGCGCGTGCGGCGGCCGCCGAGACGCTGCCGCGCTTCCGAAGCCCGGGCGAGGTCTCCAACAAGCTCTCCGGTGGCTTCGATCCCGTCACCGAGGCCGACCAGCAGGCGGAACTTGCGATCCGCGCGCTGATCGAGACGGAATTTCCCGACCACGGCATCCTCGGCGAGGAGCATGGCAGCCGCAATATCGACAGCCCCAATGTCTGGGTGATCGATCCGATCGACGGCACGCGCGCCTTCATCTCGGGGTTGCCCGTATGGGGCACGCTGGTCGGGCTGACGGTCGGCGGCGACGCCGTCGTCGGCATGATGTCGCAGCCCTTCACCGGCGAGCTTTTCTACGCCAATGCGTTGGGCGCCCATTACGAGGGGCCAGGCGGGCCACGTCGGCTTGCCACGCGCAAGACCACCTCGCTGTCCGACGCCACCCTGTTCACCACCACGCCGGCCCTGTTCGCGGGCGAGGCGCGGGACCGCTACGACCGCCTGGAGGCGCTGGTGCGGCTGGCCCGCTACGGCGTCGACTGCTACGCCTTTGCCATGCTGGCGGCGGGCAGCATCGACGTCGTCGTGGAGGCGGGACTGAAACCCTACGACATCGTCGCGCTGATCCCGATCATCGAGCGGGCCGGCGGCGTGATCACCACTGTCGAGGGCGGACCGGCGGAGAAGGGCGGCGATATTGTCGCCGGCGCGACGCCGGAGCTTCACGCCGCCGCGATGGCGGTGTTGAGAGGGTAGAATTGCTGCAGAGAGGCTATGGTTTCGTGGTTAGCGGAAAAAAGCGTCATTCCGGGCAAGCGCCGCGAAGCGGTGCGCCGACCCGGAACCCATTGGTCCGATCGTCGCGCGCAGCCGGGTCCTTCTTTTGGCATCATGAAACCGTTTATGCGAACTTGGAACCCGGCCGCGCTGCTCAATAGGTTCCGGGTCGGCGCGTCGCTTCGCGGCGCTTGCCCGGAATGACACGGCAGGGGTAGCCGGAATCTTGATGACCGTCGCCGATCCTGCTTGTCTGCTCTCATGGCAGGCTATGTCTACATTCTCGCATCACGCAAGAACGGGACGCTCTATACGGGCGTGACCAGCGACCTGGAACGCCGCATATGGGAGCACCGAGAAGAACTGACAGGCGGCTTTACCAAAAAGTATGGCGTCAAACACCTTGTCTGGTATCGGGACTATGGCGACATTCGCGATGCCATTGCCGACGAAAAGCGCATCAAGGGTTGGCGCAGGAAGTGGAAGCTGGAATTGATAGAGGCGATGAATCCAGGCTGGCGTGATCTCTACGAGATTTTGAACGGCTGATTCTCGGAGCGGTGGGGATGTATGCCCGCACTTCGTTCATGCTTCATCAAGAATCTGGATCGCCGCTCCCCGGCACGAAGGCGTCGAAGGCGGCCAGGCACTGTTCGCGATAGAGATCCGCTTCCTGCAGGAGTTCGTGGCGGGCGCCGTCGATCGTCACCAGCGAGCCGAGGCGGAGATGGCGCGCGTACCATTCGACGGCGCGGGTCGAGACGACCTCGTCGGCTCCGGCGGCCACGATCAGCGTCGGAAGCCGGTTGGCGGCCATGAATTCGGGGCTGGTGACGGTCGCGACGGCGGTGGCGGCGGCGTGCAGCCAGCGCACTGTCGGCCCGCCCTGCGCCATCTCTGGAAAGGTCTCGTAGATCGCGACGTTGCGCGCGTAGCGGACGCTATCGGAGGTGAGCTTGTTGACATCGAACGGGGCTGTCTGGGTCGGGCGCGATCCGCCGGAGGCGTAAAGTCTGCCGAGCCCGATCAGGCACATCAGGCCCGAGACGCGACGCACGGCCGTCATCGATACCGGCTGGCCGGGGAGCGCCAGGAAGGGGACGAGCAGCACCATGCGGCGCACGCGGTTGATCAATATGGGCTGTGCCAGCAGCGCCACCAGCGCGCCGGCCGAATGGGCGAGCACGTAGTAGGGGCCGCGGCAGTCCGGCAGGACGACTTCCCTGAACAGATGGTCCAGATCGTCGACATACTGGCCGAAGCTTTTCACGTAACCGCGCTGGGGGTCGCGGATCAGCCGGTCGGACCGGCCGTGGCCGCGCCAATCCAGGCAGGCCGCGCCGAAGCCGCGCGCCTGCAGGTCGCGGATGGTCTCGAAATATTTCTCGATGCACTCGTTGCGGCCGGGCAGCACGACGACGGTGCCTTTGCCGGGCCGCGTCGCCGGATCGAAGCGGGCGTAGCGGATGCGCTTGCCGTCGCGTGTCTGGAAAAAGCCGGCGACAGCGTTCGCCGGAACCGGATTGCCGGGTGTTTCGTGCAGCAGATCCGTCATGCGGCGCTTCGGCTTCCTTCCGAACAGGTGCCTCGTGATAGAAGCAATCGCCGCAAAAGCAAAGCTTCCGGGTCTTCTCGCAGGCAATCCCTGCTTGGGTTCCCCGAACGAGCAAGGCCGGAAGCGACCTGCGGTACGCTTCCGGCCTCTGTCGAACCGGGAGGAAGGGACGTTGCACCCGGCCGGCTTCTGAGGGGCGCTGGAGGCCGCCCCGTCTGACTTGCACCGACCCTAGCGTCGCCGGACTGAACGCAACCCGAAGTCGCGGTTCATCCTGCGTTCATCAACGGCGCTGCCGGCCCGGCCTCTTCCTGTCGCGTCAGGTGGCGTGAATGTCTTGAAACGACCGTGCGGCGCACCCAAATGTCCTTTGCGGCCGCCGATCTCGGGGTCGCTGGTTCCGCCGGAAAGCCGTTACGGGTTCCGCAGGCGCCATAACGCAAAACCCTGTTGCTCCAAGGAGAACACACCATGCGTCACGTTGATTTTTCCCCGCTTTATCGCTCGACCGTCGGTTTCGACCGCCTGTTCACCATGCTGGACACGCTCGGCCAGCCCGACGGCGCGCAGACCTATCCGCCCTACAACATCGAAAAGACCGGCGAGAACGCCTATCGCATCTCCGTCGCGGTCGCGGGTTTCTCGGATGACGAGATCTCGATCGAGGCCCACCGCAACGTGCTGACCATCAAGGGTGAGCGCAAGGAAGAGAGCGAAGAGGAAGGCAAGGAACTGCTGTATCGCGGTATTGCCGCGCGCGCCTTCGAGCGCCGCTTCCAGCTTGCCGACCATGTCGACGTCGTCGGCGCCACGCTGAAGAACGGCCTGCTGTTCGTCGATCTCAAGCGCAACATTCCCGAGGAACTGAAGCCGCGCAAGATCGCGATTTCGGCCGCCCCGGCGAAAGCGAAGCAGATCGAGGCCACGGCCAAGAACGCGGCCTGACCGACAAAAGTCTCCTCCCGAGACGGAAGCGGCGCCGCGAGGCGCCGTTTTCTTGTCAGGCGATCAGTTCGGCGAACCGGTCGACGTCCTGCTGCGTGGTGGCGAAACTGGTGACAAAGCGGAAAAGCCGCTCGTCCGCCGCGAGGTCGAGCCCGGCAGGTGCATCCCATTCGTAGAAGACGGCGCCTGCGTTCTTGAGCCGTTCGGCGGCTTCGCTCCGGATGACGGCGAAGACCTCGTTGGCCTGCGGCTTCCAGCCGAGGCGTGCCATGCCCGACCCTTCGATGGCCTTCGCCAATTGCGCGGCCAGGGCGTTCGAGTGGCGCGCGGTTTCCAGCCACAACCCGTCCTTCAGGTAGGCGTCGAACTGCGCGGCGACGAAGCGCGATTTCGAGAACAGTTGGCCGGCGCGCATGCGCAGGAACGGGAACTCCTTCGCCGCTTTCGGGTCCATGAAGACGACGGCCTCGGCGCACCAGCAGCCGTTCTTGGTGCCGCCGAAGGACAGGACATCGACGCCGCGTTTCCAGGTCATTTCCGCCGGCGTGGTCCCCAGCGAGACGAGAGCATTGGCGAAGCGGGCGCCGTCCATGTGGAACGGCAGGCCGTGGCCGCGCGCGATGGCGCCGATGGACTCGATCTCCTCCAGCGAATAGACGGTGCCGCTTTCCGTCGACTGGGTGACGGAAACCGCCATCGCCTGGCCGCCGTGCGGGAAGCGCGAGGCGGGCTGGCGGATGGCCCTGTCGAGCAGCGCGGGCTCGATCCTGCCAAGCGCCCCACCGACCGGCTTCACGCGGGCGCCGCCGGTCAGGTATTCAGGCGCGCCGCTCTCGTCCTCGATCATGTGGGCTTCGCGATGCGCCAGCACGATGCCGCCGGGGCGGGTAAGCGAAGCCATGGCGAGCGAATTGGCGGCCGTCCCGGTCGCCACGAAGAAGACGGCGACCTCGCGTTCGAAGACCTCGTTGAAACGGTCGGCGACCGCTTTGTCGAGGGAGCCGTTCCCGTAGGCGGCTCCGAAGCCTTCCGCGTTAGCGGACAGCGAGTCCATGATTCTCGGATGGGCGCCTGCCCAGTTGTCGGAAGCGAAGAACATGATGATTCCCGGATTAGGAGCAGACCGGTTTGCCGGGCTCGACGCTGAACTGGCGCGGTCCCACCATGCCGGACGCCGTGGGCTTGGAGACGATCTTCACGTCGAGACGGCAGGGCCCGGCGGTTACCCTGTAGAGGTCGGGTTCCCTGTATTCGATCCTGTCTATGGGCTGGCTTACAGGGAAGGCGCCGATCACGTCCGGATGGGCGAGGACGGCCTGCAATTCCGCCAGTCGCTGGTAGTTCGGCGCCAGCGCGGCCTGCGCGGCGCAGCCGAACGAAAGCAGAAGGGCCAATGTCGTCGAAAGGCGTTTCATGGCATATTCCCGTCGCGAAGGGCTCTTTCTGACCCTTGGAGAGCCGGTCGGCAAGCCTGTTCCGTTGGGCCATCGGCGCCCGGCACGCATGGAGGAAAGCTTCGGTCGAAAATTTCAGAACATCTACGTCTCACGAAATTTTCTTTCGCGCCGCTCCCAAGTTTTTTGTGAATCGATCTTGTGCGCTGTCCTGATTTCTGTCATATCAATTTAGGACAGCAATGCTGTCTTATTTAATCGCGCATGACAGGCCGGGATGGCGTATGATCGACGCCAGTCCGGCCGCGCCTGCGCCGGAACGGCAACGGGCTCTTACCCAGAGCCTCGCAGCATGGAACGGAGGATAGAGCGATGACGGAAGTGACGCCATCTGTAACGACGGGACTTGTGCCGGCCGTGCAGGCGAAAGCGACCGCCGTCAAAACCGCGCTCCGAGGCGATTTCGGCCTTCCTGCGCCGCAGGGTCTCTACGATCCGCGCAACGAGCACGATGCCTGCGGCGTCGGCTTCATCGCGCAGATGAAGGGCGTGAAGTCGCACCAGATCGTCAAGGACGGGCTGTTCATGCTCGAGAACCTGACGCATCGCGGCGCGGTCGGCGCCGATCCGCTGATGGGCGACGGCGCCGGCGTTCTGGTGCAGGTGCCGGACGGCTTCTTCCGTGAGGAGATGGCGAAGCAGGGCATCGACCTGCCGCCCGCCGGCCAGTACGGCGTCGGTCACTGGTTCATGCCGCAGGACGCGGGGCTGCGCGCCCATATCGAGGAACTCATCGCCGAATCCGCGCAGTCGGAAGGATTGCCGCTGATCGGTTTCCGCGACGTGCCGGTCGACAATTCGTCGCTGTCGAAGGCGCCCGAGATCGCGGCCTCCGAGCCGTTCCACCGGCAGGTCTTCATCGGTCGTACGCCCGACATCACCGACGACGAGGAGTACGAGGCGCGCCTCTACCTCCTGCGCAAGGTCATCTCGGGGCGCATCTACGCGGAGAACGACAACAAGGACATCGGCGCCTATTGCGTGTCGCTGTCGGCACGCACGATCGTCTACAAGGGCATGTTCCTGGCCTATCAGGTGGGGGCCTACTACAAGGACCTTTCCGATCCGCGCTTCGAGACGGCGCTGATCCTCGTCCACCAGCGGTTTTCGACCAACACCTTCCCGTCGTGGAAGCTGGCGCATCCCTATCGCATGGTCGCGCATAACGGCGAGATCAACACCGTTCGCGGCAACAACAACTGGATGGCGGCCAGGCAGGCCTCGGTCGATTCCGAACTGTTCGGCAACAACATCTCCAAGCTGTGGCCGATCTCCTACGAAGGGCAGTCGGACACCGCCTGCTTCGACAACGCGCTCGAGTTCCTGTTCCAGGGCGGCTACAGCCTCGCCCATTCCATGATGATGCTGATCCCGGAAGCCTGGGCCGGCAACAAGCTCATGGATGACGAGCGCAAGGCGTTCTACGAGTACCACGCCGCGCTGATGGAGCCGTGGGACGGGCCGGCCGCGGTGTGCTTCACCGACGGACGCCAGATCGGCGCGACGCTGGACCGCAACGGGCTCAGGCCCGCGCGCTACATGGTGACCGACGACGACCGGGTGATCCTCGCCTCGGAGGCCGGCGCGCTGCCGGTCGACGAGAAGCACGTCGTTACCAAGTGGCGGCTGCAGCCGGGCAAGATGCTGCTCATCGACCTGGTGAAGGGCCGCATCATCTCCGACGAGGAGATCAAGGCCGAGATCGCGGCGAGGCACCCCTACAAGAAGTGGCTGGCCAACACCCAACTCATCCTCGAAGACCTCAAGCCGGTCGAGCCGCGCGAACTGCGCAGGGACGTGTCGCTTCTCGATCGCCAGCAGTCCTTCGGCTACACGCAGGAGGACGTGAAGCTCCTGATGTCGCCGATGGCGACGACCGGCCAGGAAGCGGTCGGCTCGATGGGCACCGACACGCCGATCTCGGCCATGTCGGACAGGTCGAAGCTGCTCTACACCTATTTCAAGCAGAACTTCGCGCAGGTTACCAACCCGCCGATCGACCCGATCCGCGAGGAACTGGTGATGAGCCTGGTGTCCTTTATCGGGCCGCGGCCGAACATCCTCGACCTGGTGGGAACCTCGCGGCGCAAGCGGCTGGAAGTGCGCCAGCCGATCCTGACCAATGGCGACCTCGAAAAGATCCGCTCCATCGGCCATACCGAGGAGAGCTTCGACACCAAGACGATCGACGTGACCTATGCCGCTACCGAGGGCGCGGCCGGCATGGCGGGCGCGCTGGAGCGGCTGTGCGAGCGCGCCGAGGCCGCGGTCGCGGGACGCTACAACATCATCATCCTGTCCGACCGCCAGGTCGGGCCGGACCGTATCGCCATTCCGGCGCTGCTGGCGACGGCGGCGGTGCATCATCATCTGGTGCGCAAGGGACTGCGCACCTCGGTCGGCCTCGTGGTGGAATCGGGCGAGCCGCGCGAGGTGCATCACTTCTGCTGCCTCGCCGGCTACGGCGCCGAGGCGATCAATCCGTATCTGGCCTTCGATACGCTGCTCGACATGCACAAGCGCGGCGAGATGCCCCAGGAGGTCGACGCCTACGAGGTCGTGACGCGCTACATCAAGTCGATCGGCAAGGGTATCCTCAAGGTCATGTCCAAGATGGGCATCTCGACCTACCAGTCCTATTGCGGCGCACAGATCTTCGACGCGGTCGGCCTCGGGAGCAGCTTCGTCGACAAGTATTTCACCGGCACCGCCACGCTGATCGAGGGCGTCGGCCTTGATGAGGTCTCGGAAGAGACCGTGCAGCGCCATAGCTCGGCGTTCAGCGACGATCCGGTGCTGCGCACCGCGTTGGAGGTCGGCGGCGACTACATGTACCGCATACGCGGCGAGGCGCATGTCTGGTCGCCGGACGCTGTGGCTTCGCTCCAGCACGCGGTACGCAAGGGCTCGCCCGAGACCTTCAAGGAATTCTCCGCGCAGGTCGACAGCGAGACCGCGCGCGCCCAGCACATACGCGGCCTGTTCAAGATCAGGTTGGCCGAGGAAACCGGCCGCAAGCCGGTGCCGCTGGACGAGGTGATGCCGGCGGCGGAGATCGTCCGGCGCTTCTCCACCGGCGCGATGTCGTTCGGCTCGATCAGCCGCGAGGCGCACACCACGCTGGCACGCGCCATGAACGCCATCGGCGGCAAGTCGAACACGGGCGAGGGCGGCGAGGAGCCGGACCGCTACCTGCCGCTGCCCGGCGGCGGCGCCAATCCCGAGCGCTCGGCCATCAAGCAGGTGGCATCGGGCCGGTTCGGCGTGACGACGGAATATCTCGTCAATTCCGACATGATGCAGATCAAGGTGGCGCAGGGCGCTAAGCCCGGCGAAGGCGGGCAGTTGCCCGGTCACAAGGTGGACGCGACCATCGCCAAGACCCGGCACTCGACGCCGGGCGTCGGCCTGATCTCGCCGCCGCCGCATCACGACATCTATTCGATCGAGGATCTGGCGCAGCTGATCTACGATTTGAAGAACGTCAATCCGGCGGCCGACGTATCGGTCAAGCTGGTGTCGGAGGTGGGCGTCGGCACTGTGGCGGCGGGCGTCGCCAAGGCGCGCGCCGACCACATCACCGTCTCCGGCTACGACGGCGGCACCGGCGCCTCGCCGCTGACCTCGCTCAAGCATGCCGGCTCTCCGTGGGAGATGGGATTGGCCGAAACGCACCAGACGCTGGTGCTGAACGGACTGCGTTCGCGCGTGGCGTTGCAGGTCGACGGCGGTTTGCGCACCGGGCGCGACGTCGTCATCGGCGCGCTGCTCGGGGCTGACGAGTTCGGCTTCTCCACCGCGCCGCTGATCGCGGCCGGCTGCGTCATGATGCGCAAGTGCCATCTCAACACCTGCCCGGTCGGCGTCGCCACCCAGGACCCGGTGCTGCGCAAGCGTTTCAAGGGCTCGCCCGAGCATGTCATCAACTACTTCTTCTATGTCGCGGAAGAAGTGCGCGCCCTGCTTGCGGCGATGGGCTTCCGCCATCTCAACGAGATTATCGGCGACACCGATCTGCTCGAAAAGCGCGAGGTTATCCGCCAGTGGAAGGCGAAGGGGCTCGACTTCTCGCGCATGTTCCATAAGCCGGACGCGCCGCGTGAGGCCGTCCACTGGACGGAACGCCAGAAGCATCCGATTGACGACGTGCTCGACCGCAAGCTGATCGCGGAGGCCGCTCCGGCGCTGGACGCGCGCCAGCCCGTCCAGATCGAAGCGGATATTCGCAATGTCGACCGCTCCACCGGCGCCATGCTGGCGGGCGAGGTCGCCAAGCGCTTCGGCCACAAGGGACTGCGCGAGGATACGATCCAGGTAAAGCTGACCGGCACGGCCGGCCAGTCCTTCGCCGCGTTCCTGACGCGCGGCGTCTCGTTCGAGCTGATCGGCGCGGGCAACGACTATGTCGGCAAGGGCCTGTCCGGCGGCCGCATCGTCATCCGTCCGCCGGAGGATACGAAGATCGTGCCCGAGGACTCCATCATCGTCGGCAACACCGTGCTCTACGGTGCCGTGGAGGGCGAATGCTACTTCCGCGGCGTCGCCGGCGAGCGCTTCGCCGTGCGCAATTCGGGCGCGGCGGCGGTGGTGGAAGGCTGCGGCGACCACGGCTGCGAATACATGACCGGCGGCGTCGTCGTCGTCATCGGCCAGACGGGCCGCAACTTCGCGGCGGGCATGTCGGGCGGCGTCGCCTATGTGCTGGACGAGGCCGGCGATTTCGCCAAGCGCTGCAACATGGCGATGGTCGAGCTGGAGCCGGTGCCGGAAGAGGACGACATGCTGGAGAAGCTCCTCCATCATGGCGGCGACATCGACCACAAGGGCCGCGTCGACGTGTCGGGCGACATGACCAGCCATGACGAGGAACGTCTCTACCAGCTCATCTCGAACCATCTCCACTACACGGGTTCGACGCGGGCGAAGGCAATCCTCGACGACTGGGCGGACTACCGACCGAAATTCCGCAAGGTCATGCCGGTCGAGTATCGCCGCGCGCTGCAGGAAATGGAGCGCGCCCGCATGAGCGTGGCGGCGGAGTAGTCATCGAAGCTGCCGGCGACGGTCGGCAGCCTCTCACCAACAAATCCAGCCCGGCCGGAGCGGTTGCCACGGCAGCCGTATGACGCTAACGGGTGCGGCGGCAAACCCCGCCACTGGACTTCAGGGACAAGACCATGGGCAAGGTAACAGGCTTTCTAGAGATCGACCGGCAGGTTCAGAAGTACCAGCCCGCTTCCGATCGCATCCGCCATTTCAGGGAATTCACCCTGCCGATGTCGGACAAGGAGGTCGAGAAACAGGCGGCGCGCTGCATGGATTGCGGCATTCCGTTCTGCCACGGGCCGACCGGCTGCCCGATCCACAACCAGATCCCGGACTGGAACGACCTCGTCTACAACGGCAACTGGGACGCTGCGATCCGCAACCTGCACTCGACCAACAATTTCCCCGAATTCACCGGCCGCATCTGTCCCGCGCCCTGCGAGGAAGCCTGCACGCTGAACCTGGAGGACATTCCGGTCGCCATCAAGACGGTGGAGCAGGCGCTGGCGGACAAGGCCTACGAGACCGGCTATGTGCGCCCCTATCCGCCGCAGGCCAAGACCGGTAAGCGCGTCGCCGTCGTCGGATCAGGTCCGGCGGGCATGGCGGCGGCCCAGCAACTCGGCCGCGCCGGCCACGAAGTGCATGTCTACGAACGCGAGGCGCGGCCCGGCGGGCTGCTGCGCTACGGCATCCCGGACTTCAAGATGGAGAAGCACTATATCGACCGCCGCGTCGAGCAGATGCAGGGCGAGGGCGTCACCTTCTTCTGCAACGTCAATGTCGGCGTCGACAAGAAGGCGGCAGAGCTTCTGTCCGACTATGACGCCGTGCTTTATTGCGGCGGCTCGGAAACGCCGCGCCCGGCGGGCATTCCCGGCGTCGATCTGGACGGGGTGTTCGACGCGATGCCCTATCTGGTCCAGCAGAACAAGCGTGTCGGCGGCGAGAACATCGACTCTACCGCATGGCCTTCCAAGCCGATCCTGGCCAATGGCCAGCATGTGGTCGTGGTCGGCGGCGGCGACACCGCCTCGGACTGCGTCGGCACGGCGTTCCGGCAGGGCGCGGTGCGCGTCACCCAGCTCGACATCCGGCCGCAGCCTCCGGAAAAGGAAGACAAGCTGACGGTTTGGCCTTACTGGGCGACCAAGATGCGCACCTCCTCCAGCCAGGCCGAAGGCGCGGAGCGCGAATTCCAGGTGGCGACGCTCGAATTCATCGGCGAGGACGGCCAGTTAACGGGCGTGAAATGCTGCGAGGTCGACGAGAGGCGCAAGCCTGTTCCCGGCACCGAATTCGTCATCCGCGCCGACCTCGCCTTCATCGCCATCGGCTTTGCAGGACCGCTCGCCACCGGTCTTCTGGCCGAACTCGAGGGCAGGCTCGACGTCGCCACCGACGCGCGCCGCTCGCGCAACGTCACGGCCAACGACCGCGACTACCGCACCAGCGTCGAGGGGCTATGGGCGGCCGGCGACGTCCGCCGCGGCCAGTCGCTCGTCGTCTGGGCCATCCGCGAGGGCCGTCAGGCCGCGCGGTCCATCGACGAGGCGCTGATGGGCCACACCGTGCTGCCGAGCTGAGCGACCGAATCACGGCATCGCAATGCCCGACCGGATTCACGAACGCGGCGTCGGAATTTATTCCGTGATCCATCCAACGTTGCGGGACTGGGCCTCAGCTATTCCGTTCTCGCTTCGCTCGAAGGAATTCCGGGGCGGCGTCCCGCTACGGATTGATCGCCGTCGTCGTGGCCGGCGGGGACGGCCAGGCGAACTGGTCGGCCCGACCGGGAACGCCCGCTGCTGACTTCTCTTCGGACGGATCGCCTGCCGGCGGATGCGTCGCGGGCGACGGCATGGCACCGAGCAGCTCGGAGCCGCCGTCCAGCGCCGGGTCGCTGAGCAGCATCGGCGGCGTGCGGTCCACGGTCGTCGGGGCGGCGGTGCCGTCAGGATTGACTGCCGGGGCGCCGGCAGGCGCGGTCGCACCGGGCGTCCCGTCGGGGCTGGCCAATCCGAGGATCTTCAGCAAGGGCTTTTCGGCGTAGAAGGCCAGCTTGCGCTTGCCGGCCCTCGTCAGGTTGATGCCGTCGTCGGCGCGCAGCCGCACCTGCTGGCCGTTGATGTCGGGACCGCTTGAGACGAAGCCGCCGTTCTCGTCGGCGAAGCCGTCCCAGATATCGACGAACTCGCCGCTCTCGGCTTCCGCCGCCGCCCGATAGATGTCGTTGAAGGCCAGCATGTCGGCGCTCATCCTGCCGATCTTGAAGGGCGGCTGGCCGACCCACAGGAACGGCACCTTGTCGTCCGCGATAAGCTTCCCGAACGCCTTCGTGCGGGCCTCGTATTCCTTTGTCCAGGCGTCGGACCTCGGCGCTTCGCGAACGTCGCCGACCTTCATCTGCTGGCGGTCGTTGGACCCCAGCATGACGAGGGCGACGGCCGGTTTCGTCTCCTTGAGAATGCCGTCGATCTCGGCCGGCCAGTCGTAGAAATCGTCGCGCACGAAGCCGGAGGATCCGTTGGAACGGTTGACGATGACGACGCCCGGGTTATCGGCGAACGTCTCCTCGAGCCCATCGGCGAGCCCGCTCGCCATGAAGTCGCCGACCACCAGGACCACGCGCGCATCGGGTGCCTTCTCCACGACAGGCTTTGCCGGCTCGGCGGGCTTGTCGGGAGCCGCGCTTCTCCTTTTCGGCCGAGGTTTAACGGCGGGAGCGGGCTGTTCCTGGATGATGCGCTCGCGTCGCCTGGGAAACAGCAGGTCGCGCAGCGACCAGCCGAAACCCGTCCGCTCCTGCGCGGCGGCGGACGGCTCGAAAGAGGCCGCGGCTGCAACCAGAATACAGACCGCCGCGAGCACGACCACCGGCGCGCGCCACAGGACGGACCGCAAATGCCTGGCGGCTGTCAAGCGACCTCCTGCGGCCGTCGGCCTATTTTCGGCGCAGCCATTTCAGCACTTCCATGCTGGGATAGCCGTTCTGGGCCAGGCCCACGCTTGCCTGGTAGGCCATGATGGCGGATTTCGAGCCGTCGCCGATCTTGCCGTCGAACTTGCCGTCATAGAGGCCGTGCTGGGCAAGCCGCTGCTGCAGTTCCAGCTTCTGCTCGAAGGAGAGCTTGGTGAACGGCCTGTTCCAGTCGTTCACAAGTCCGCCGTAGCCGGCGATCTCGTCGGCGAGCAGGCCGACCGCAAAGGCGTATTTGTCGGCGTTGTTGTAGCGCTTGATGACCGAAAAATTCTTGATCACCAGGAAGGCCGGTCCTTCGCGTCCGCCGGGCAGTTTCAGCTCGGCGTGGTCGGAACCGCTCCGGAACGGCTTGCCGTTGGCGCGGGTGACGCCGATGGACGCCCATCGCGAGATGGACATGGTGCCGGCTGGGAATTTCCGGCCCGGCGGCAGGCTGACCTCGTAGCCCCAGGTCCGGCCCGGCTGCCAGCCGTTCTTGTGCAGCAGGTTGGCGGCGGTCGCCAGCGCATCGGGAACCGAGTTCCAGATGTCGCGCTTGCCGTTGCCGTCCATGTCCACGGCGTAATGCTGATAGCTGGTGGGGATGAACTGGGTGTGGCCCATCGCCCCTGCCCAGGACCCTTCGAGATGGCTCTCGTCGATGTCGCCGGTCTGCAATATCTTCAATGCCGCGATCAACTGGGTACGGGCGTATTTGGACCGCTTCTTGTCGGCGTAGCCGAGAGTCGCCAGCGAGCGGACGACGTTGCGCATGATGTCGTCGCGCTTCAGCGTCTCGCCATAGTTGGATTCCATCGACCAGATCGCCAGAAGAATGTAGCGATCGACGCCGTAGCGTTTCTCGATGCGGTCGAGCCAAGGCTTCCACTTCGCGGCCATCGCCCTGCCGTTGGCGATCGAGTCGTCGTGCACGCGATTGTCGAAATAGTCCCAGGCCGGTGATTTGAACTCGGGCTGATAGCGCGCCTTCTCCAGCACCTCGGGATCGAGATCACGGATGTTGCGGAAGGCCTGGTCATAGATGCGGCCCGAAACGCCGTTGCGAACGGCGACCGAGCGGAAGCTGGCGACCCAGTTCCGGAAGCCGGCGTCGGCGAAAGCCGGCTGAACGCTCGCCAGCAGGGCCAGGGAAAGCCCGGCCGCGGCGGTGGCGTTGACAAGCCGCCTGACGGTGGTGCGAAGGCTCATATTTTCCTCCTTGCTTCATCGCAGGAAGGCCATTTTCGAACGAACCCGTTAGGAATGAGTTTACCATCAAGCCGGCGGGAACGAAAATGTGCCATGTCTGTTAACGCACGTCGCCTACGCGGCGGTTTTCATATTTCTCAATTTCGGCGTTAGAATGCCCCATAGGGGGACGCAACGCACCCACGCAAACGGACAAAGGGCTTCATGAAAAGAGTTCGCAAGGCAGTTTTCCCGGTCGCGGGCCTCGGCACGCGCTTTCTCCCGGCCACCAAGGCCATTCCAAAGGAAATGCTGACCGTCGTGGATCGTCCCGTCATCCAGTATGTGGTCGACGAGGCGCGGGAGGCGGGGATAGAGCATTTCATCTTCGTCACCGGCCGCAACAAGGGGGTGATCGAAGACCATTTCGACATCCAGTTCGAACTGAACCATACGCTCGCCGAGCGCGGCAAGGACGAGCAACTGTCGAAGCTCGGGGCGTTGCAGCCGAAAGCGGGGCAGACCAGCTTCACGCGCCAGCAGGAGCCGCTCGGGCTCGGCCATGCGGTGTGGTGCGCGCGCGACCTTGTTGGCGACGAACCTTTCGCCCTGCTTTTGCCGGACATGATCACGCTGCCGGACCAGGGCTGCATGAAGGACATGGTCTCGCTCTACAACGAGACCGGCGGCTCGATCATCGCCGTGGAGGAATGCGATCCGGCGGAGGCGCACAAATACGGCATAATCGGTCGCGGCGAGGACGCCGGGACAGGGTTCGAGATCACCGGGATGGTCGAGAAGCCCAAGCCCGGCACGGCCCCTTCGAACCTCTACATCAACGGCCGTTACATCCTTCAGCCGGAAATCTTTTCCATCCTGGAAAGCCAGGAGAAGGGCGCCGGCAACGAGATCCAGCTCACCGACGGCATGCTCAAGCTCCAGCAGGCGCAGTCCTTCTACGGCTATCACTATCGTGGCCGGACCTTCGACTGCGGCTCGCCGGAAGGCTTCATCGAGGCCAACGTCGCCTTTGCGCTGCAGCGCACGGATATCAACCACGGCATAGCCGGCGTCATCCGTGACCTGCTTGACGAACTCGGGCCGGAGGCGAAGCGCGCCGTCGGCTGAGCGTCGGCGACGCGTCCGGCTGGAGGTGCGCTTCAGCGCTGGACCTTCAGCCCCAGGAAGACGCTGGCGGCGTCGTAGTCGCGGTCGGGCAGGCTGCTGGTCTGCTTTTCGTAGCGCGCGCGGGTGGTGATGCCGGCGTAGCGGTTCAGCCACCAGGTGAGGCCGGCTTCCGCGCTGAGGATGCGGTCGTGGCCGTCCACGCCGTAATATCGGCGCCAACCGGCGCCGAGGGCGGCATTGGCGGTGAGGTCGTCGCGGATCCGGCGCTCCAGCGACAGCGTGCCTGAATAGAGGATCGATCCGCTCTCGCCGGTCGTCGTGGTGCCTTCGACCGTCGTGTTGCCGGTCAGGCCGATGGTCGTTCCGCGCTCGGGCGACCATTTCAGGTCGGCGTTGACCGAAGCGCCGGAGACGGCGGGGAGGCGGTCGTCTTCGAGCGCTTCCCTGATCCAGCCGGCGGAGACCTCGCCGTTCAGCTTCTCGCCAAGATCGAGTTCCGTGCCCGCCCTTATGCCGAGCCGGTTGGCGGAGCGCCGGTAGCCGAGACTATCCTCTTTCTCGTCGTAGACGCGGCGGCCGATCTCGGTTTCGAGGAACGGCGTCAGCGCCGGCGAAATCTCGTAGCCGCCGCGCAGCGTGGCCGTGTAGAGCGTGGCGTTGCGGTCCTTCTGGGACAGCGTGGTGCCGTCGTCGAGGTCGGCGTCGCCGTAGAGGTCGCGCTCGACCGTGCCGGTCAGCCCGAACCGCGCCTTGCCGACGTCCTTTTCCACGCCAAGGCTGCCGTCGATGATCTGGTGCAGGGGCTGGTCGGTGGTGTTCTGGATGACGACGGGCGAGGAGGCCGATTCGGGGCCTGCCTCATAGCCGAGCTTGGCGATCGCGCGCCAGTCGTTGTCGAGGTCGAGGTTCAGCGTGCCGTCGATGCGCCCGCGCGTCTCGCTGACCTCGTCTCCGGAGACGCTCTTGCGGAACGTGCCGTAGGCGTCGATCGTGGCGGAATGGAGCGCCCAGTTCGACGTCGCGTTGAGACGCAGCGTGGTCTCCGACAGCACGGCGGATTTGCCGCCGACGCTGGAATCGGCGTTGCTCGTGGCGGTGATCCCTTCTTCGATTGACGGCCGCAGGGTGAACGTGCCCATCGGGATACCGACAGGGGCGAAGGGGTCGTCGTCGGCTCTCGGCGCCGTTCCTTCGATGGCGCCTGTACGCTCGGCACGGGGGTCCAGGGGCTGCCTGTCCTCGCTGTCGATGGTGCGGGCACGCCGGTTGGTCTCGACCTCGCCAGCGTCCGTGTGGTCTTCGGGCGATGCGGCAGGCCGGGGCGTTGCAGCAGTCTGCGCGGTATCGTCGGTCTCTCCGGGCACGGCAGCCGGTACGGCCGTCGTGGATGAGGGGGTATCGGCGAAACCGTCCGCAGCGTCGTCGGAAAGCGTATCGGCCGAGGAGTCTGACATGGTGTCCGGCTGGTCGGGCACGGCTCCGGGGCTGATCGGCTGATAGGCCGGAGCGTCGTTCGCCGCCGGCGTGGCATCGGACCGGGCCGGTCCCGGCTTTGCGGCTGGGACAGCGCCGGTCGTCAGTCCGTCGCGGTCCTGTGCCTGCAGGACGTTTTCCGCCACTTCGCCGCGCAGGCCGGCTTCCTGCGCGGCCAGCGGACCCGTCTGCGCGAGCGACGCCGCCGCGACAAGCAGCGCGAACAGCGCGTCGCCGCTGTGGCGCGGTCTGCGGCGCGGTCGGTCTTTCGGCTGGCAACGCGACATCATGATCCCTGCGGCGCAGGCGCGCCATGCTTACCGGACCGTAAATCGGGATGGTTAACGGACGGTTGAAACAGGGTTCGCCAACCTTGGCCGGGACGATAGAATTGGACAAAGCGGCAGGGAGAAGATAAGCGCCTCAGCCATGGTTTCAGGATCAGCGATGAAGACGTCGTCAACCCGCGAGGAAGCGATCGGTTCTGCCCTGCGCACGGTGGCGACCGAACAGGCCGGCGTGGAAGCGCTGGCGGTCGCGCTGAAGGGCGACCTGGCCGAGCCGTTCGCGAAGGCGGTCGCGCTCGTTTCGGGGCTTCGCGGCCGGCTTATCGTGACCGGCATAGGCAAAAGCGGCCATATCGGTTCCAAGGTGGCGGCGACCCTCGCCTCCACCGGCACCCCCGCCTTCTTCGTCCATCCGGTCGAGGCCACGCATGGCGACCTCGGCATGATCGCGAAGGACGATGCGCTCGTCGCCCTGTCATGGTCCGGCGAGACGCAGGAACTGAAGGGGATCATCTCCTATTCGCGGCGGTTTTCCATTCCGCTGATCGCCATCACCTCCGGGGCGTCTTCGGCGCTGGCGCGCGAGGCGGACATCGTGCTCCTGCTGCCGAAAGTGGCCGAGGCTTGCCCGCACGGGCTGGCGCCGACCACCTCGACCCTGCTGCAACTGGTCGTCGGCGACGCGCTGGCGATCGCGCTGCTGGAGGCGCGCGGTTTCACGCCCGACCATTTCCGCACCTTCCATCCGGGCGGACAGCTCGGCGCCAACCTGACGCGGGTGTCGGAGATCATGCGGACCGGTGAGGATATTCCTCTGGTCCGGCTCGACACGCTCATGCCCGAGGCGATGACGATATTGTCGAAGAAAAAGGTTGGTTGCGTGTGCGTGGTGGACGAAGACGGGCGGCTGGCCGGCATCTTCACCGATGGCGACCTCGCCCGCAATCTCGACCGCAACCTGATCGAGACGGCCGTGGGCGAGGTGATGACGCGCACGCCCAAGACGATCGAGCCGCACATGTTCGCCGGCGCGGCGATCGCCCTGCTCAACAAGCACAATATCAGCGTTCTGATCGTCACCGAGGGCGACCGGCCCGTCGGCGTGGTGCACTTCCACGACCTGCTGCGCATCGGCGCGGCCTGACGGCGGGTGATCTTTCTCCGGCTCCCTATCCGGAGTTTACGGGATCGGCTCGACCACCAGATCGAGGTCGGTATCGGCGGCCGCCACCACGCGCACACGCGCGCCGGCCGGAAGGTCCGGCCCGGAAACGCGCCACAGCGTGTCGCCGAGCTGGATGCGGCCGCGGCCTTCCCGGATCGGCTCGGTCAGCGTCGCGGTGCGGCCGATGAGCTGCACGCCGCGGCGGTTGAGTAGCGGCTGATCGGAATCGTCCCTGCGGGACGCGATCAACTTGCGGCCGAGATAGGCCGACACAAGCGACAGGACGAGGAAGACCAGCACCTGGACCTGCCAGGACCAGAAAACCGCGCTCCATGCGGCCAGGGAGATCGCGCCGACGATCAGCGCGGCGATGCCGATCCACACCAGGAAGACGCCGGGCGCGATGATTTCGGCGGCCAGCAGCAGAAAGCCGAGGACCATCCAGTTCCAGGGACCGAGTTCGGAGACGATGCGCTCGATCATGGCAGCCTCGCGGTCGCGATCAATTCTCGCCGGGCCTCACCGAGGGCGGCCGCGCGCCAGGCCGCTGGACGCTTGCGGAACCGTCGCCCCTAAAAACTTCCCTGGCGATCTCGCCGATGCCGCCCAGCGTGCCGATCAGCGAGGAGGCTTCGAGCGGCATCAACACGATCTTGGAATTTCCGGCCGAGCCGATCTTCGTCAGCGCTTCAGTGTATTTCTGCGCCACGAAGTAGTTGAGCGCCTGCACGTCGCCGCGCGAAATGGCCTCGGAGACCACCTGCGTGGCCTTGGCCTCCGCCTCCGCCGCTCGCTCGCGGGCCTCGGCGTCGCGGAACGCGGCCTCGCGGCGGCCTTCCGCTTCGAGGATCTGCGATTGCTTGAGCCCTTCGGCCGTGAGGATCTGGGCGCGCTTGTCGCGTTCGGCCATCATCTGGCGGGCCATGGAATCGACCAGGTTGGCCGGCGGGTTGATGTCCTTGATCTCGACGCGGGTGATCTTGATGCCCCAGGGGTGGGCGGCCTCGTCGACGACGCGCAGCAGGCGCTCGTTGATGGTGTCGCGGTTGGACAGAAGCTCGTCCAGGTCCATCGAGCCCATGACGGTGCGGATATTGGTCATGGTCAGGTTCAGGATGGCGTTCTGCAGGCCGGCGACCTGATAGGCGGCCTGCGCGGCGTTCAGGATCTGGTAAAAGGCGATGCCGTCGACGCCGACGATGGCGTTGTCCTTGGTGATGATCTCCTGCGTGGGGACATCGAGCACCTGCTCCATCATGTTGAGCCGCGCGCCGACGCGTTCGAAGATCGGATTGATGATGTTGAGGCCGGGGCTGAGCGTCTTGACGTATTTGCCGAAGCGCTCGACCGTATAGTTGTAGCCTTGCGGAACCGTCTTGATGCCCTTGAAAAGGAGAATGACGACCAAGGCGGCAAGCACCAGGATAGCAATGTCGAAACCGCTGAAGTCCATTCGCCGCTCCTCAAGAATGGGCCGTCAAGACAGGCCGTCCAAATCTACTTAAGGGGGATTTCCCGGCGTTACAATCGGAGCACGCCCGATTGTCCCTCGTGCATCATCCGGGGAGCGCATAGAGGTCGGCGTCGGCATCCTCGCCGCCATCGAGCGCCGTCGCCACCAGCTCCGAAGCGATCTGCGCGTAGGTGATGCCGTTGCCGCCATAGCCCATGACGGCATGGATGCGCGGATGGCCGGGCAGGGCGCCGATGTAGGGCAGGCCGGTGGAGGTCGTGCCGAACGCGCCGGCCCACACATATTCCGGTTCGGTGTCGAGGCCGGGAAACAGCCGGCCGAGCTTGGCGGAAATCCGGGCGCTCTTCCTGGCGATCAGTTCGTCGCGCCGCTCCTCGTCGGAAAAGTCCTCGTCCTCGCCGCCGCAAATGACGCGTCCGTCGGTCGTCGTGCGCATGTAGAGATAGGGATCGGAGGCTTCCCACAGGAAAGCGGCGTGCGGCCATATGTTGCGCGGCTGGCGGCGCGTCGCGATCGCCCATGTCGAAATGATCCGGTGATTCCTGCTCGGCACGATGTCGAGCAGTTCGTAGCCGGTCGCCAGTACCACATGGCCTGCCTCAATCACCGGCCCGTCCTTCGTCGCGACGACCACGGCCTTTCCGCCTGTCTCGAAGCCGGCGGCCTCGGACGGCGCATAAAAGCGCGCGCCGCGCTCCGCGGCCTCGAGCAGAAGACCGGCCGTCAGCCGGCGCGGGTCGAGCGCGAGATTGCCGTAGCTCAGCAGCGCGCCGTCGCGGTCGATGCGGAAGCGGTCGCGAAGCTGCGATTTCGTCAGGCAGGTTCCGGCGATTCCGGCAGCTTCCCGGGCTTTTCCTTCCGCGCGCAAGGCGGTCGGGGACAGGACGTCGCCGGCGAGATAGAGCGATTGCCGGTCGGCAAGGCGGCAGTCGATGCCGGTCTCCTCGATCCGGTCGCGCAGATTGGCGACGGCGAGGCGCGAACGGCGCCACGCGCGCTCCGCCTTTTGCCTGCCGATCATGGGGATGAGCTTCGTCAGCGGCTGGTCGATCTCGAACTGGACCAGCGCGGTCGTTGCCGGCGTCGACCCTTTTAGCGGCCCGCGACGGTCGATCGCGACGACCGAGTGCCCCCGCGCGGTCAGCGCTTCGGCCAGCATGGCGCCGCTGATGCCCATGCCGACGATGAGCACATCCGTTTTGATGTCACGCCGGAGCTGCGACGTGGGCACTTTCGGCGCGCGATAGGCGAACCAGACGGGACGGCCGGTCCTGAGATCGAGCTTGCGTGACAAGAGATTCCCCCGCTTGAGCGGGGTCAACGCGGCCGAAGCCGTCACGTTCCCTTTGCCGGTGAGCCGGTCAGGCCCAGCCGACGAGTTCGCGGCGCACGAGGGTCTCGATGACGTTCATGCCCTCCGGGCTGTCGTTGAGGCAGGGGATGTGGGCGAATTTCTCGCCGCCGGCGTGCAGGAACTCGTCGCGTACCTCGCGGCCGATCTCGTCCAGCGTCTCGATGCAATCGACGGAGAAGCCCGGATTGACGATGGCGATGCGCCTGATGCCCTCCTTCGCCAGCCGCTCCACCGTCTTGTCGGTGTAGGGCTGCAGCCATTCCTGCGCGCCGAAGCGCGACTGGAAGGTGACGATCATCTTCTTCTCGTCCCAGCCGAGTTTCCCGCGCAGCAGCCGCGTCGTTTCCAGGCAATGCGCCCGGTAGGGGTCGCCCTTGTCGGAATAGGGTTTCGGGATGCCGTGATAGGAGGTGATGACCACCTCCGGCTCGAAATCGAGGCTGGCGAGGTGCCTTTCGATCGAGGCGGCCAGCGCTTCGATGTAGACGGGCTCGGCATAGTAGGGCGGCACCGTGCGGACAGCCGGGGCGCGCCGTATCTTCGCCAGCGCGCGGAAAAGCTGGTCGTTGGCGGTGGCCGTGGTGGTCGCCGAATATTGCGGGTAGAGTGGGAAGGCGAGGATGCGGTCGCAGCCCTCGGCCACCAGCCGCTCGGCGACGCTGGCGGTCGACGGGTTGCCGTAGCGCATGGCCCAGTCGACCGTGACATTTTGCAGGTCGTCCAAGGCCGGCTTGAGCTTCTCGGCCTGCGCACGGGTGAAGGTGTGCAGCGGCGATTCGTTCTTCTCGCGATTCCAGATGCGGGCGTAGTTGGCGCCGGACTTCTGCGGCCGCGTCGTCAGCACCAGACCGTAGAGGATCGGATACCAGATCGCCTTGTTGAGTTCGATGATGCGCGGGTCCGACAGGAATTCCCTGAGATAGCGCCACATCGGCCAGAAGTCGGTGCCGTCGGGCGTGCCGAGATTGAGCAGCATCACCCCGACCTTGGCGGCGTTCACGGGCGGACGACCGGCGGGCAACTGGTCTTTCGATGCTGCGGCTTGCGTGGCGATGGTCATGAAGTGGCTCCGGAACTGCGCGAAACTAGCCATTTTCGCCGCTGTTTCAATGCCGCCTCTGGCCGCACCCGGTTTTGGAACGGAAAACACCCGCCCGGAGGTCCGGACGGGTGCCCGCTTGCATGAGAAATGCGCTACTTCGCCGGTATCTTCAAGGTCGCGCCCACCGGAAGGCGGCGCGGCTCGTGGCCGGGGTTGGCGTCGGCGATTTTGTGCCACATGGCGCCGTCGCCGTAATATTTGACAGCGAGATCCCAATAGGTATCGCCCCGGGCGATGACGTGGTTGGCCTCTGCGCCGGGAGCAGGCGCCGCCGGCTGGGCAGGCTGGGCCGGCGTCGTCTCAGCCGGTTTTGCAGGTTCGGCCGGTGCAGTTTCCGCAGGTTTGGCCGTTTCGGCCGGGGCTGGAGCAGGCGCCGCCTCCGTCGGAACGGACGGCGGCGAATTGGCGATGTCGCTCGATCCCGCCGGGAGGTCCGGCACGGAGGGAGCCGCCTGCGCCGGCTTTTCAGGAGTTGCCGGGGCGGGCTCGGCCGGTTTTTCGGTCTCGGCAGGCTTCGCAGGTTCGGCGGGGGTTGCCTCAGCGGGCTTGGCTGGCTCCTCGGCCGGTGCCGCGGCCGCGCCGACCTCGGTGATGCGGCCCTCGATCTTCGGCGTGTAAGGACTGTTCTTGCCGAGATAGTCTGCCACCACCTGCTCCAGGCCCGGCCCGTAATCATAGGCGTCCTTCGCCTTGTCGGCGAAGATCTTGTAGCCGTCGCCGCCCTGGCGGACATAGTTGTTGGTGGCGACGATGTAGTCCTTGCCCTCGTCGATCGGCTTCCATACGCCACCATCCATCACCTGAACGTCGCTGACGCGGCTGCCGGCGGGCTTGGAGCGGTCGAAGGCATATTTCAGCCCCGCCACCTGCGCGAAGCGGCCGGCGCCGTCTTCCAACTGGCTGACGCCGTTCTCGAGAGCCGCGACGATGTCCTTGCCGTCCAGCTTGAAGGTGGCGACGGTGTTCTGGAAGGGCAGTACGGTCAGCACCTCGCCCATCGTCACCTTGCCCTGGTCGATGGACGCGCGCAGGCCGCCGCCATTGGAAAAGACGATTGTGACGCCCTGGTCCTTGGTGCGGTCGAGCACGGCGTCGGAGACGAGATTGCCCATCTCGCATTCGCGCTGGCGGCAGGTCTCGCGGCTGCCGTCGACGGCGGCCGTGGTCTCGCCCACGTCCTTGGCCTTCAGTGCCTCGATCGGCGCGCCGAGCTCCTTGATGCGCGCCAGCACGGCGGGGTCGGGCGTGATCGACTTGTCGAGATGGATCGGATCGCCGGACGCTTCCTTGACGACGCCGTTGTCGTCGAAGACGATCTTTATCTCGCCGAGATACTTCGAATAGGACGCCGCCTGCACGACCGGCACCTTGTAGCCGCCGGGATTGTCCACCATCGTCGGGTAAGGCCCTTCGGCCTTCGGATCGGTGTTGGACAGGAGCGAATGCGAGTGGCCGCCCACCACCACGTCGATGCCGGGGATCTTGGCGATCACGTCGCGCTCGCGCGGATAGCCGATATGGGTGACGGCGATGATCTTGTCGACGCCCTGCTTGGTCAGGTCCTCGACCTGCGCGGTGATCGACTTGACGTCGTCCTCGATGGTGATGTTGGGGCCGGGCGAGGCGATCTCGGGCGTGTCGTTGGTGATGCCGCCGACGATGCCGATCTTCTGGCCGCCGACCTCGATCACCATCGACGGCTTGATCTTGCCGTAGGCGCCGGATTTCTCGTTCGGGTTCACATTGGCGCTGACCACCGGGAACTGCGCCTTGTCGAGATAGGGCACCAGCGCGCTCTCGCCGTCGTCGAATTCATGGTTGCCGAGGGTGACGGCATCCGGCTTCATCTGGTTGAGGAATTCCTCTTCCGCCGCGCCCTTGTAGGTGGTGTAGAACAGCGAGCCCTGGAAATTGTCGCCGGCGTTGAGGAGGAGCACGTTCTGCCCTTCCAGCTTCTTGCGCTCCTGGTCGATGGCCGTGATCAGCCGCGCCGCGCCGCCGATACACTCGCCCTTGGTCTCCTCCTCGGCCGAGCAGGTCGATTCGTACTTGTTGTTCGATTCGATGCGGCTGTGCCAGTCGTTGAAATGCAGGATGTTCAGCGTGTAGTCGGCAAAAGATGCCCCGGCGCTCAGCCCGAGCGCGGAAGCCGACAGTGCGGCGATGGCAGCGATCTTCTTCATGGTCCTCTCCAGATGAACGCCGACAGGTTTTATCCCGTCTTGCTTGTCGGGAATGCGACACGTCCCTGTGCCATGTTCACATTGCGATTTTGCCGATGCAAGGGGATTCGGCCGGCGGGTGACGCGGTTCCTTCCGTTGCGCCGCGGCAATGAAAAAGGCGGTGCCGAGGCACCGCCTTTGCAGGAATACGTTCGGCGCGGTCAGGCGCGTCGGGTCAATACGAAGTTCTGGCCCGAGGTGCTGGTGCAATTGAGCTGGTTCGGAGACACCAGAAGGCAATTGAAGCCGATCGGCGACTGACGGATCAGCGACGTGCCGGTGATGGTGACCGAGGTCGAGCCGGTCATGGTGTAGCTGCCGTCGGCCAGTTTCTGGCCGGTGTCGGTTGCGGCGGTCTGGAAGCGTCCGCCCGCAAAGGTCGAGATTCCGGTGCCCTGCGCGTCGATCCAGGAGCCTTCGACGCCTCGGGGGGCCGAAGATATCGGAGGCGCGCCGGGGCCGCCCGTCGTACAGCCGGCAACGGCAACGGCCAAGGCCGCCGCTAGGCCGGCAGAAAGCATTCCGCGCGCAGTCGTCATCTGAAGGTCCTCTCCTCGGTCCGCACCCCTTCAATCGCCCGATTTCCGGGCGATTGCAAGGTGGCGATCGAGGGAAGGCAGGCCGCTATCGCACCAGTATGTTGCGGAACTGCCACGGATCGTCGCTGTCGATGTCCTCAGGGAACAGGCCCGGCCGGTCGTCGAGCGGCGTCCAGTGGGTATAGTAGCCCGTCACCGGGCCGAGATAGGGAAGCTGGACCTCGAGGCAGCGCCGGTAATCCATCTCGTCGGCCTCGACGATGCCGGCTTGCGGGTTCTCCAGCGCCCACACCATGCCGGCGAGCACCGCGGACGTCACCTGCAGGCCGGTGGCGTTCTGGAAGGGCGCGAGACGGCGCGCCTCCTCCAACGAAAGCTGCGAGCCGTACCAATAGGCGTTGCGGTCGTGCCCGTAGAGCAGCACGCCCAATTCGTCGACCCCGTCGACAAGCTCGTTCTCGTTGAGGACGTGGTGGACAGGCTGCGCCCTGCCGGCGGCGCCGAACATCTCGTGCAGCGACAGCACCGCGTCGTTGCAGGGATGATAGGCATAGTGGCAGGTCGGCCGGTACTTCGCATGGCCCTTCTTGTCGCGCACGGTGAAGAAGTCGGCGATCGAGATCGCCTCGTTGTGGGTGACCAGGAAGCCGTATTGCGGCCCGGGCGTCGGACACCAGCTCCGCACGCGGGTGTTGGCGCCGGGCTGTTCCAGATAGATGCCCGCCTTGGAACCTTCCTTGTGCTTCTTGGCGTTCTTGGGCGTCCATTTCTCATGCGTGCCCCAGCCGAGTTCGGCCGGCTGCAGGCCCTCCGAGATGAAGCCTTCCACCGACCAGGTGTTCCAGAAGACGTTCATCGGCTTGGGCTTCTTGCTGCGCTGGGTGTCGCGCTCGGCGATGTGAATGCCCTTGACGCCGGCCTTCTTCATGAGTTTGGCCCAGCCTTCGCGGTCCTCGGCCGTCGGCTCCTCGAACTCCATGCCGAGATCCCTGGCGAGGTTCACCAGTGCCTGCTTGACGAACCACGACACCATGCCGGGATTGGCGCCGCAGGTGGAGACGGCGGTCGGCCCGCCGGGATGCTTACGTTTTTCCGCCAGCAGGCTCTCGCGCAACGCGTAATTGGTGCGCGAGGCGTTGTCGGCTTCGGTGTCGAAATAGAAGCCCAGCCACGGCTCCACCACCGTGTCGACGTAGAGCGCGCCGAGCTTGCGGGTGAGGTGCATCAGGTCGACCGAGCCGGTGTCGACCGACAGGTTGACGCAGAAAGCCTGGCCGTCGCCGTTGGTCAGCAGCGGTTCCAGAAGCTTCTTGTAGTTCTTCTTCGTCACGGCTTCCTGGATAAAGGTGATGCCGCGCTCGTCGAGCAGCTTGCGGTTTTCGTCGCTGGGGTCGATCACCACCATGCGCGACTTGTCGAACTTGAAATGGCGCTCGATCAGGGGCAACGTTCCACGGCCGATCGAACCGAAGCCGATCATCACGATTGGGCCGGTGATCTCACCGTAGACGGGCCATTTTTCATTCGCCATTTTATCGCGCACTCCTTTAAAACCAATGATTTATCTGTCGTTTTCCGCCTCTGGAAGGCCGCTAAACCACAGATCATTGTCATAAACCAGGGAAAAGCGCCAATCGCGTTCAGGCTGAAGCGGCGATGTGGTTAAGACGCGCGACAAGCCTGTCGCGGTCTCCGGCAAGTCCCTTGTAGTCGAGTTGCGCCTGATCCAGCGCCATGAGTTGCGCGGCGAAGGAAGTAGCCAAACTGGCTTTTTCAGGATGCCGCGCCAGGACGGCGAGCGGGTCGAGATGGATGCGGATGGTGAACAGGATGTCGCGCGAGACGGGCAGCTTGCGCAGCGTCTGGCGCTCGACGCGGATGAAAGCGCCGGCGTCGATATCGTCCGGTCCGGCGAATTTCGACGGGCGATCGGTGGCGCGGTCGATGCGCTGGGCGTCCGTCAGCGGATGGTAGAGCGCGTCGCCGGCCTGGATCGACCAGTTGAAGCGCTCGACCGCCTGGCCCTGCAGGCCGTCGAACATGCGCGCGATCAACTCGTCCGGGCGCGAGCCGGGGCCGAAGCCAGGCACCGGGTCATGAATGCGATGCAGCGGCTTGCCGAATTTCTCGGTCAGCACCCAGGAAGACGGGAAGCACAGCGAGCCGGCCGCCAGCCGCCAGCCGTCCTCGCCCTTGCGCATGAGGATGAGGTCTTCCTGCACCAGCAGCGAGGCGGTCACCAATGGCGCGTCCAAGAGCGGCGTATTAAAGGGCGGCGCGAGGGGGGACATGGGCGCGCCGTCGACTACCAGAGCTTCGCCCGCGCGACGGTATCTGCCCGGAAAACGCGCCGGCAGATGGGCCGTCAGCAGATCGAGCACTTCCTGTTGCGCGGCGCGCGTATCCGGCTCCTCGACGAACACCTTCTCAGGAAGCTCAACATAGAGCCGGCGCTTCTCGGCGAGATGAGCCGGCAGATTGCCGTCGACCTCGATCCAGTCGGCGAGGTCGAGCGGTTTCAGCCCGATGGTGAACAGCTTCGAGGACCCGTCGTAAGGGGTGTGGGCGGGCATGTTCACTGCCAAGCTGGCGGTCTGCGACGGCTGGTATGAAAGATGCGAACGATCTCGATCGTATCGCCTGAAACTCGATAGGGGATCACAAAGGGCAGACCCGGGACGGACCATTCGCGAACGGGCTGATCGGACACCGGGCGGCCTATGTCCGGCCGCTCGGCAATCAAGTTGATCGCTCGTTCGAGGCGTGTCGCCACCCGCGTCGCGGCTGCGGGATCATCCTGGGGGATGTATGACCTGGTTTCACGTAAATCCCGGATGGCTGCTTTCATCAGCCGGATTTTCATTTGCGATTCTTCAAAAGGATATCCGGTTCAGGGGGAGGCAATTCGTCCGGCGTGCCCCAGGATCTCAGCCAGCGTCCAGTCGCTTCCCAGGAAATGAATTCGCCGGTCTCATCCGCTTCCTTGATGGCCTCCTCGATCGCTTCGCGATAAGTCCTCTGCTCGTCGACATAGGCCTGCAGTGCTTCCTTCACGAGAAAGGAGCGCGAACGCCTGTTTGCCTTGGCCAGCGCATCGACTTCCTGCCGCAGATCGTCAGGAATACGCACTGAAAAGGTAGCGTCGGACATTTTTGACATCTCATTTTAACACATCTGAACACAAAGTATTCACGTAGGGTTCTATCGTCAATCGGCAATCACGGCCGGGATCAGGCCACGCAGCGAATTGCCCACGAAGAGCGCTCTTGCCTTTTCGAGATCGCGGAAGGCGAAGACGGTTTCAACCGCCTTGTCGTGGTCCAGCAATTCGCCGCGCAGGATGCCGGGCAGCAGGCCGCACTCCAGCCGCGGCGTGGCGAGCGCACCGTCACCGAAGTCCGCGAAGATGTTGGTGATGGTGCCTTCGCACAATTCGCCACGCTCGTTGGCGAGCAGTACCTCATCGGCTTCAGCGGGCGCATATTCCGAACGGGCACACAGATAGGCGTCGCGTCGGCTGGTCTTGTGGCGCAGCAGCGGGTCCGCCGACTCGAGCCGGGTGCGGGCGAGCCTCACTGTCCAGACCTTGCCGGGCGGCAGCGGCTCGAATGCCTGCGTGGAGACGGCGAGATTTCCATCTCGCGACAATGCGAGACGCGTGCGCAAAGGCGCCCCGGCCAACCCGATGGCCTCGCCAAGGACCTTTGCGACGTGCTGTCCGTCATAAGCGAAACCGAGCGCAGTTGCGGAGGCGCAAAGCCGCGCCAGATGCCGGTCCAGCCGCACGAAGCCGATGCCGGTCTCCCAGCGCAGGGTCTCGATCAGTTCGAAGGCGGCGTTGCCTCCGGCGGTTGCCCGGTCGCGTATCGGGCCTTCAGCAGGCATTCGGCATATTCCTCCTCGGCCGTGGAATCGAAGACGACCCCGCCGCCGACATTGTAGACAGCCTTGCCGTCCGGGAAGAGGGTGATGGTGCGGATAGCGACATTGAAGCGCATCCTGCCGTCCGGCGCGATCCAGCCGACGGCGCCGCAATAGGCGTCGCGCGCTGTGCCTTCGAGGTCGCGCAGAATCTCCATCGCCCGTATTTTCGGCGCGCCGGTGATCGAGCCGCAGGGAAACAGGGCGGCGAAGATCTGGCGGATGGTGAGGCCGGGCAGGAGCTTCGCCCGCACCCGGCTCACCATCTGGTGCACCGTCGCATAGCTTTCGATGCGGAACAGTTCTGGCACGTCCAGCGTGCCGACCTCGGTGACGAGCGAGATGTCGTTGCGCAGAAGGTCGACGATCATGCGGTTCTCGGCCTGGTTCTTCGGGTCGTTGCGCAGGAATTCTCTGAGCCGCTCGTCTTCCTCCCGTGTCGCTCCGCGCGGCGCGGTGCCTTTCATCGGATGGGTCTCGATCCAGCCGTCGCCGTCGATCTCGAAAAACAGTTCGGGCGAGCGTGACAGGACGACCGGGCCGCCGAGATCGACCAGCGCGCCGTACTTCACTTTCTGCCGTCCTGCCAGCGCGTCGAAAGCGGAGAGGGGATCGCCGGTCCAATTTGCCTCGACGGGGAAGGTGAGGTTCGCCTGATAGCAGTCGCCTTGCCTGAGGTGTCGGTGCAGCCGGTCGAAACGACGCTTGTAGTCTTCATACGCCCAGGTGGCGCGCGCACCGTGGATCGGGCCGTTGGTGAGCGGCCTGTCGGGGCGCGCCATCGGCGCTTCGGCGGGTCGATCGAAGACGCCGACGACCAGGAGGGGCGTGCGACGTTCGGACGGGATGATCGGCGCCAGCTTCGGCTCCAGCAGATAGCCGGCCTCGTAGGAGAAATAGCCGGCAAGCCACCTGCCGGCGTCGTGCGCGCGCTGGATCGCCTCCAGCGCGGGAAAAAAATCCTCGACGCGCTCGGCCGTGACGATCTCGCGAGGTCGATCGAAGAGGATTTCCTCGCCGGAGAAATCGTCGCGGAAGAGGATGAACGGCGACGAAGACATGCTCAACGCTTACCCCCGGCGAAGGATATGCCTAGTCCAGCGCTTCCAGCTCGTCGATCAGCCCCGAAATCACGCCGAGGCCGATCTGCCAGAAGGACGGGTCGGTGGCGTCGAGGCCGAACGGCTTCAGCAACTGCGAATGATGCTTTGTCCCGCCGGCCTTCAGCATCTCGAAATACTTGTCCTGGAAGCCGCTCTCGGACTCGCGGTAGACCGCGTAGAGCGAATTCACCAGGCAGTCGCCGAAAGCGTAGGCGTAGACGTAGAAGGGCGAGTGGATGAAGTGCGGGATATAGGTCCAGAAGGTCTCGTATCCCTCGCGCAGCCGGATCGCCGGGCCGAGGCTTTCGGCCTGCACTTCCAGCCAGAACTCGCCGATGCGGTCGGCGGTCAGTTCGCCGTTCCTGCGCTCGGTGTGGATCTTGCGCTCGAACTCGTAGAAGGCGATCTGGCGCACCACCGTGTTGATCATGTCCTCGACCTTCTGGGCGAGCATCGCCTTGCGCTCGCGCCGATCGGTGGTGGCGTCGAGCAGCGAGCGGAAGGTCAGCATCTCGCCGAATACCGAGGCGGTTTCGGCGAGCGTCAGCGGCGTCGAGGCCATAAGGGCGCCTTGCGCGCTGGCCAGCACCTGGTGCACGCCGTGTCCCAGTTCGTGCGCCAGCGTCATCACGTCGCGCGGCTTGCCCATGTAATTCAGCAGGACGTAGGGGTGGACCGACGGGACCGTCGGGTGCGCGAAGGCGCCCGGCGACTTGCCGGGTCTCACCGGCGCATCGATCCAGTCGCGATCGAAGAAGGTGCGCGCGATGTCCGCCATCTCCGGCGAGAAGCGGTGATAGGCGGACAGGACCGTGTTCTTCGCATCGTCCCATGCAATCGTCGCCTGCGGCGTTTCGGGCAGCGGCGCGTTGCGGTCCCAGTGGTTCATCACGTCCATGCCGAGCCAGCGCGCCTTCATCGCATAATAGCGGTGCGACAGGCGCGGATAGGCGTCGCGAACGGCGCTGGCCAGCGCATCCACGACGCCGCGCTCGACCCGGTTGGCGAGATGGCGGGAATCGGCGATGTCCTTGAAGCCGCGCCAGCGGTCGGAAATCTCCTTGTCCTTGGCCAGCGTGTTGGTGATCAGCGTGAAGGTGCGCAGGTTTTCCGAAAACGTCGCGGCGAGCGCCCCGGCCGCCTTACGCCGTGCTTCGCCGTTCGCGTCCTGCAGGCGGTTCAGCGTCGGCTCCAGCGTCAGTTGCTCGCCGTCGACGGAAAAGCGCAAATCCGCCATCGTCTCGTCGAAAAGGCGGTTCCAGGCGCCGCGCCCCGTCACGGACTTCTCGTGGAACAACTGTTCGACGCGATCCTCGAGCTGGTAGGGCTTGTCCATCCTCAGGTCGAGGACCCAGGGCCGGTAGTGCCCGAAGGCTGGATCGGCCTCGAGCGCCTGTTCGATCAGCGTATCGTCGACCAGGTTCAACTCCAGCGCGAAGAAAAGCAGGTGGGCGCTGGCGTCCGTCATCTTCTCCTGGACGTCGCCGTAGAGCTTGGCGCGCTTCGGATCGACGGTGTCGCCGGCATAGACCAGTCCGGCGTAGGAGACGATCCGACCGACCAGTTCTTCCAGCGCCTCGTATTGGCTGAGTGCCTCGCCGAGCCTGCCGTCGCGGCCGCGCCCGGCTTCAGCCGCCAGTGTGCCTTTCCAGCGGTTTTCGAAGGCGATTGCATCCTCACCGGCCTTGACGATGTCGCGCCTGAGCTCGGGCGCGTCCATGCCGGAATAGAGATCGGCCAGGTTCCATTCGGGAAGATCGCCGAGCTCCGGTGCGGCGCGGCCTGCCGATGCCGCCGCAAGCGGGCTGCGTGAGATAACGTCCATGCGCAATGCCTTCCGAGAACGAGTGCTTCTTCGAGGGATAGGATGCAAAGCCGATCAAATGCGAAACAATTCGTTCACCGGCTTTTTTGAAAGCTTATTTAGAACCCTGTGCCACAATGATCCATAGGACGAAACTTCCTCACCGGATGAATTCGCGGCACGCATAGCAGGTTCCATTTGGCAGGTTCCATCCTCATAGTCGATGACGATCCCGTGCAGCGGCGGCTGCTCGAGGCGGCGGTGGTCAAGTTCGGCCACGGTGCGTTGACGGCGGACGGCGGCGAGGCGGGGCTGGCGCTGCTCGACGGGCCGTCGGCGCGCGAGGTCTCGGCGGTCATACTCGACCTCGCCATGCCCGGCCTCGACGGTATCGGCGTGCTCAAAGCGATGGCGGAACGCGGCATCCACATCCCGGTGATCGTGCAGACGGCGCAGGGCGGCATCGACACGGTGGTCAGCGCCATGCGGCACGGCGCGTTCGACTTCGTCGTCAAGCCGGCTTCACCCGACAGGCTGCAGACGGCGATCGCCAACGCGTTGAAGGTGGAAGCGGTCGAAGGCGAGACCCGGCGCAGCGCCCGCCGCGGCGGAAATGCACTGACCTTCAAGGATCTGATAACGAAAAGCCCGGTCATGGAACGGGTCATCAGGCTCGGCCAGAAGGCTGCCGCCTCCACCATCCCGATCCTCATCGAGGGCGAGTCCGGTGTCGGCAAGGAACTGGTGGCGCGTGCGATCCAGGGCGCCGGGGACCGGCGGTCCAGGCCGTTCGTGACCGTCAACTGCGGCGCCATCCCCGACAATTTGGTGGAGTCGATCCTGTTCGGGCACGAGAAGGGGTCCTTCACCGGCGCTGCCGAAAAACACTCCGGCAAATTCGTCGAGGCGCATGGCGGGACGCTGTTCCTGGACGAGATCGGCGACCTGCCGCTCGACGTGCAGGTCAAGCTGCTGCGCGCCGTCCAGAGCGGCGAGGTCGATCCTGTCGGCGGGCGGTCGACGCTGAAGGTGGACATCAGGCTGATCTCGGCCACGCACCGCGACCTGCTACAGCGGGTCAAGGACGGCGCCTTCCGCGAGGACCTGTTCTACCGTCTCAACGTCTATCCGATCTTCGTGCCGCCGCTGCGCGAGCGCCGCGAGGACCTTCCTTATCTGGTCCGACATTTCATGGACCGCGTCGCGCCGGACGATCCGCACCGGCGGCTGCGCGGCGTCAGCGAAGCGGCTCTCGACATGCTGATGGCCTACGACTGGCCGGGCAACATCCGGCAGCTCGAAAACGCCGTTTTCCGCGCTTCGGTGCTGTGCGACGGTGACGTGCTGACGCCGGAAGAATTTCCCCAGATCCGCGCCCAGGTCGAAGGAACCGTCGATCTGGGGTCTCCCGCTGCCGCGGAGCCAGCCGCGGCGCCGACGGATTCGGCGGCACCGGCAGGGGTTGCGGACGAAGTGCCTGTTGCGGCCCGTCAACGCTTCGGCACCGTGACGGCATTGGACGAGCGCGGCAATGTGCGCTCGCTCGCCGCCGTGGAGCTTGAAATGATCAAGTTCGCCATCGAGCATTACAACGGCCAGATGAGCGAGGTGGCGCGGCGCCTGGGCATCGGCCGTTCGACACTCTACCGCAAGCTCAAGGAATACGGGCTCGATCCGGAAGCGGGGCGATTCGAGCGCATGGTGTCCTGACCATAAGGACGGCCCATAGCGGTATCGATCGCGGTGGCCGGCTTTTTAGTCGAATTCGCGCAAAAACCGAGCCGTTCTCACGGAATGAGGCGGGCTGTAACAGATCGTGTGCGCGAGGAAGCTGAAATCCTATTTAAACCAGCGATTTACCAAGAAAACCGGTGTAGATATTCCGCCCGGAAGTTGCCACGCTATTGGCGCAATTGAGCTTCAATAAGCGACGATTAACCATTGGGTTCGATAATCGGACATGATCGAAATCGTGTCCGTTGGTCAGATCCGGGGACAAACGGCAGCCTGCAGGGCCATTTGATTTGAACAGAATCGAACGACTCGACGACGGACGGCAGTTTCACGCAAACGTCTGGCCCAAATGGCTGACGGCCCTGCTGGTCCTGTGCGCCATGATCTCTGCGCCTCTGGCCGCCAGGGCCGAGACGCGCTCGCTCAAGCTCTATCACCTGCATACGCACGAGAAGGCGGAGATCGTCTATAAGCGCAACGGGCGCTACCTTCCCGACGGTCTCAAGAAGATCAACTACATCCTGCGCGACTGGCGCCGCAACGAAACGGTCAAGATGGACCCGCGCCTGCTTGACCTGGTCTGGGAGGCGTATCGCGAAAGCGGCGCCACCGGCTACATCCAGGTCATCTGCGGTTATCGCGCGCCGGCGACCAACGCCATGCTGCGCAGCCGCTCCAGGGGCGTGGCGCAAAAGAGCCAGCACATGCTCGGCAAGGCGATGGATTTCTACATCCCCGGCGTGCCGCTGAAGAAGCTGCGCAATATCGGCCTCAAGATGCAGGGCGGCGGCGTCGGCTATTATCCGACCTCGGGTTCGCCCTTCGTCCACATGGACGTCGGCAATGTCCGCCACTGGCCGGGCATCAGCCGCCAGGAACTGGTGAGCCTGTTCCCCAACGGCAGGACGCTTCATGTGCCGTCCGACGGCCGGCCGCTGCCGGGCTACGAGCAGGCGATGGCTGCCTACAAGTCGCGCAAGTCGAGCGGCACACCCAATATCGAGCTTGCCAGCGCCGGCGGCAGCGGCAGGAAGTCCACCAATCTGCTTGCCGCCCTGTTCGGCGGCGGTGCGGACGAGGCGGAGGACGACGCCGACACCGAAAGCGCGGCACCGGCACCGAGGAAGGTGGTCAAGCCGACCGCCGTCGCCAAGGCCACCGCGCCGGCGATCGCCATCGTGCCGCCGGACCAGGCCCAGCGCGCCGACATTCCGATGGTCGCGGACGCCGCTCCCGAAGAGCCGGCGCAGACGCCCGAGACGATCATCGCGGCGCTGCCGGCCCGCTCGATCCCGCTGCCGGCCTTCGCGCCGCGGCCGAAGGCGGATGTCGGCGTCGAGACGCCCGAGACGGTTCCGTTCGGCGTGGCCGACGCAACCGAGGTCGACGCCGCAACGCCGGCGCCGATTCAGACGGCCTCCCTGGCGCCTTCCAGCATTCCGTTCGGCATGGCCGAGATGGCCGCGGCCGACGTCCCCGATTCCGCCGAGGCGCCGGATCCGGCCGCACAGGCAGTGGCAAGCGCGGTTCCGTTGCCGACCTGGCGACCCGATGAAGGAAAGACGCCTTCGGAACTCGCGCCGCAGGCGCAGGGCGGCGTTCTGCTCGCGCTGGCCGAGACCGCCTCGCACCCGAACAACGCCGCGACGAACCATATCCTCTCGGTCCTGCCTTCGGCACGGCCGGAAGCTGGCCGGGACGAGATCGGCAAAGTCATCGACACATCGGCTGCCGACAATTTCCAGGTGGCCTCGCTGCTGCCGACGCCGGCGCCCACCCGGTCCGCCTTCAACGATCCCCAGCTTGACGGCGCGTCGCCGAAGCTGGCGCTGACGCACCGCTCCGCCGGTTCCGATCCGGTCGCGGCCATCGGCGGCAACGTGAAGACGACGCGCAAGGAAGCGCGCGTGCGCGTCGACGATGCGAAGCCGGAGCCCAAGGCCGTGGTCGTGGCTGCGCAGCCGGAACTGGCCCGCTGGGCAATTCACGGCGAGCAGCCCGGTACCGTCAAGGAGAGCGCCGACGCGCCGCGCCTGGCCTACAATCTGGTGCGCACCGCGCCGAGCGAGGTCTATGCGGTCGGCTTCCAGAACGATGACGAGATGGCCAACGCGCATCGCTTCACCGGCTCTGCGGTGAACTTCATCTCCGTCGCCAGGTTCGCCAAGTGATTGGTTGAAGAGACGGCGCCGGCGCGGACTCAGGCCCGCGCCCGGTCTCGGTTTGTTGGCTTACCGCATATCATCTGCCGTTCCAGATGCGGCGTCATCCTCGGGCAGGCTTTGACGCTGACCGACATATGCCGGTCGTCCGTCAGGCTCGGGCCTGTCCCGGGAATCCGCCCGTGCCGGATACCGGCTGAAACAGGTTCAATGTTTTCGGCATAAATGCGTGGATGCTCGGGAAAGGCCCGAGCATGGCGACGAAGACGGATCGCTTGGGCAGCCCCGATATCGGGATCTGCCGGGCGGGAGCCGGGGCTATCTCCGCAGCCGGCTCGCTTCGCTGGCCAATGCCTCGATCTCGTCCCAGCGGCCGGCTTCGACCATGCCGTCCGGCGCGACCCACGAGCCGCCGACGCACACGATGTTGGGCAGGCTGAGATAGTCCATCGCGTTCTTCGCGCCGATGCCGCCGGTAGGGCAGAACTTCATGCCCGCGAGCGGCGAGGCCAGTGCCTTCAGGAAAGCGGCACCGCCGGCTTGCTCGGCCGGAAAGAATTTCAGGAAGTCGAGACCGGCTTCGCGTGCCGTCATGATCTCGCCGGGCGTGACGGCGCCGGGCAGCAGCGGCACGGCGCTGTCCCTGTCGGCGGCCAGGAGCTCGCGGGTGAGACCGGGGCTGACGATGAAGCGCGAACCGGCGGCCTCCGCCTCGGCGAACTGGCGGCTGTCCAGAATGGTGCCGGCGCCGACCACCGCTTCCTCGACCTCGCCCGCCACGCGCCTGATCGCTTCCAGCGCTTCGGGCGTGCGCAGCGTGATTTCGATCGCCTTCAGGCCACCGCGCGCCAGCGCGCGCGCCAGCGGTACTGCGTCCGCGGCCCTGGCGATCTTGAGGACGGGGATGACAGGCTGGCCGTCCAGCAAGGCAAGCAGTTTCTCGGTCTTGTTCGACATGGCGGCTTTCCTGAATGGGGTGGGTTCAACCGATTTAGCGCTGCTCTACCAGACCGCCGATAGCGAGTCCACGCAGAGACTAGGGGCGTTCAATCCCGCCGGAACAGAGCCTTCAGCCAGCCGAGGAACGATCGCCACCAGCGGCGCGCCGTATGGCCCGGCACAAGCGCTTCGGCGATCGCGGCCAGCGTGCGGGGGCCGGCAATGCCGTCTGCATCAAGCCCGCGGTCCGATTGAAAGCGCCTGACGATCTCTGCCGTTCCAGGACCATAGGCGCCGTCGGCGTCGAGGCTGTAGCCCAATGTCGCGAGATTGCGCTGCAGCGCGAGCACGTCGTCGCCGCGCGATCCTCGCCGCAAGGTGGCCGGCGGCGCGCCCGGCTTGCCGGCATAGCGGTCATAGGCGGCGGCGATCTTCTCGTCATAGGCGTATTTGCGATAGCCCGGCCCGTTGTAGCCGGTGGCGAATGCCGCCCAATCGTGCGTTTTGAGAGCGTCCGACAATCCCGCCTTGTCGATGTAGAGAACCATCAACCGCATCTGCCCGGCAATGCTGGCGCGCGCCTCCGCCACCATCGCCTCGACGCTCGCGTAGCCCAGCCATTGCCAATGGGCGCCCATCACCTGCCCGAGGCCCCAGGACACGGATTCGTAGGCCGCCCTGGCGTCGATCGAGGCGGCACGCGCCAGCATCGTCCAGCGCTCGGCCTGCGTGGGCGGATTGGCGATCGCGCCGGCGACAGGCGAGGCGAGGCCGGCCTCGCGCGCCAGTTCGCGGTTCGCTTCGCTCAGGCGCTGGTCGAAATAATGACCCTCGAAGCGGATCAGCGGCTCGCGCCTTCCGTCGACCAGGACGAAGGCCTGACCGCCGCTCTCCACCTCCGTCACTGCGAGCAGCGCCGCCGGCTCGATGCCGTGATCCGCTGCCGCGCGGGTGATCTCTGCGATGACTTCGGTGCTGAACATGACGGCCCAATATCCTGTTGCTTGCCGATATTCACGCCGCGGCGGGTCGGTGTGGACAGATCTTGTTGTCGGATGGCAGCAAAATGGCTAGGTGCGAGCCATGAAGAATGATGACGATCAAGCGCCCTTCCGCGTCGCGGCGCTCTACCGCTTCTGCCGGCTGGACGGCTTCGAGGCGCTGAAAGCGCCGCTCGCCGCCTTCTGCTGCGCCAACGGCATCAAGGGAACGCTGCTTCTGGCCCCGGAAGGCATCAACGGCACGGTCGCCGGGACGGCTGCGGCGGTGGACGGGCTCGTCGCTTATCTGGCGGCCATTCCCGAACTGGACGGGATCGAAATAAAATATTCGACAGCAGCAGTCATGCCGTTTCACCGCATGAAGGTTCGGCTGAAGCGCGAGATCGTCACCATGGGCGTCGACGGCGTCGATCCGCTCGCCAGCGCCGGCACCTATGTCGCGCCGGCAGACTGGAACGCGCTGATCGCCGACCCCGGCACGATCGTCGTGGATACCCGAAACGACTACGAGGTGCGCCTGGGAACGTTCGAGGGGGCAGTCGATCCGAACACGAAGAGCTTTCGCGAGTTTCCGGCCTGGGCCGAGAGCCACAGGAACGAACTGGAAGGGCGCAAGGTCGCCATGTTCTGCACCGGCGGCATACGCTGCGAGAAGGCGACGGCCTTCGTGAAGTCGCTCGGCATCGAGGACGTGTTCCACCTCAAGGGCGGCATTCTGAAATATCTCGAAGACGTGCCGGCCGGGGAGAGCCTTTGGCAAGGCGAGTGTTTCGTGTTCGACGAGCGGGTATCGGTGACGAACGGCCTTGCCGAAGGCGAGGCGCAACTGTGCCGCGCCTGCCGGCATCCGCTGACGCCCGAAGACATGCGCTCGCCGCACTATGTCGCCGGCATCTCCTGTGCCTGGTGCCACGAGACCCGCAGCGACGCCGACCGCGCCCGCTATGCCGAGCGGCACAGGCAGGTGGAATTGGCCGAGGCGCGGGGCGCAGCGCCGCATATCGGCAGGTCGTCCGACACGTAATCCACCTGAAACGGAGCGATTTTTCAACGGCCTGAACCTGACGACAGGCCGTGCCTTGTCCGCTCTTCATTGTATTGTCGCTACCCGACACCTACGTCAGCTTCGTCAACCGCCCGGCGACATGACCGGGTTTCCCAAGCGGAGGCGCTGATGTTCGATCCCAAGAGACTGCTCGACGACCTGCTCGGCTCGAAAGTGCCCGGCACGGAGACCACCGTGCGCGACAAGGCGGGGCAGGCGGTGCAGATGGCCAGGGACAACCCGCTTGCGGCGGGCGCCATAGCCGCGGTGCTGCTCGGCACCGGTCCGGGGCGCAAGCTGACCGGCACGGCCGTCAAGCTCGGCGGTCTGGCGGCCATCGGCGGCCTCGCCTACAAGGCCTATCAGAACTACAGGGACGGCCAGCAGCCGGCGAAGACAGCCGCTCCTGCTGGAGAGCCGGAACTGCTGCCGCCGCCTTCCGACAGCGATTTCCATGCCGCGCAGGCGCCGCAGGGCGAGGACGAGTTCGCGCTGACGCTGGTGCGCGCCATGATCGCCGCCGCCAAGGCGGACGGCCGCATCGATGAGGAGGAGCGCAGGAAGATCGGCGACAAGCTCAGCCTGTCGGGCATAGGCGGCGAGGCGGAGGCTTTCATGCGCAAGGAACTCGAAGCGCCGCTCGATCTCGATGCGCTGGTGGCTTCGGCCAGGACGGAAGCGCAGAAGGTGGAGCTCTACACCGCCTCGCGCCTGGCGATCGATCCCGACACGCGAGCCGAGCGCGGCTATCTCGACCTGCTTGCCGGTCGGCTCGGCCTTCCCGACCAGTTGGTCGAGCATGTCGAGGCGACCGTCTCCGCCGTCAAGGTGGCGGTGCCGGAGGCCAGGGATACAGTGTCGCCGAACCCGCGCTGGTAGGGCGAGGCGCCGGCCATTTCGACGGCCTTTCGGCGTTAACCTTTCGTTAACTCCATAAGCGCATCATTTTTTTAGTCGGATCGGCTTTCCTCCTCCCAAGCCTGATCCAGATCAGAGGGCGGTCGCCAATGACCGCCCTTTTTGTCGGGCTTGCCAGCGGGCGCCCTATCTGCGATCCCTCCGGTGAATTCGGAGGATCATTATGTCGGACAAAACAGCCATCGTCACGGGAGCCGGGACCGGCGTCGGCAAGGGCGTTGCCCTTGCGCTGGTCGAAGCCGGGTGGAACACCGTCTTCTGCGGCCGCCGCAAGGCGGTGCTGGACGCGGCCGTGGCCGAGGCGAAGGGCGGTGCCGGGAAGGCCCTCGCGGTCGCCTGCGACATCTCCAGGCCCGAGGAGGTCGAAGCGCTATTCGCCAGGGCCGTCGAGGCGTTCGGCAGGGTCGATTTGCTCTTCAACAATGCCGGCATGGGTTACAAGTCCACGCCGATCGACGAAATCCCCGTCGAGGTGTGGAACGACGTGGTCGGCGTCAACCTGACCGGCTCCTTCCTGTGTGCGCGCGCGGCCTTCGGCCAGATGCGGCGCCAGAAACCGCAGGGCGGCCGCATCATCAACAACGGCTCGGTCTCGGCCTATGCGCCGCGTCCGGGCTCGGTTCCCTACACGGCCACCAAGCATGCGATCACCGGCCTGACCAAGACGCTCGCCCTCGACGGCCGGCCCTTCGACATCGCCTGCGGGCAGATCGACATCGGCAATGCCCTGACCGACATGGCGATGCCCATGACGGTCGGCGTGCCGCAGGCGAACGGCACGATCGCCGCCGAGGCGGTGATGGACGTGAAGCATGTGGCGGATGCGGTCGTGCACATGGCCGGCCTGCCGCTCGACGCCAACGTGCTGTTCATGACCGTGATGGCGACGAAGATGCCCTATGTCGGGCGCGGGTAGCGGTCTTCCATACGCCCTGCCTTCTCCCTCGACCGGCCATTTGCCTGCTTGTCGTTCGTCATATATCTGACTAAAGTCAGATAATGAGCGGTAACGATATCTCCCAGGTTCGCCGGTTCAACCGGCTGGTGACGCAACGCGTCGGTGCGCTGCAGGACAGCTATCTGTCGCGCGGCCGGCCGCTCGGCGAGGCGCGGCTGCTTTTCGAGATCGGCGAGGCCGACGGCTGCGACCTTGCGGCGCTGCGGCAAAGGCTCGGCCTCGATTCGGGCTATGCCAGCCGCCTGCTGCGGTCGCTCGAAAGCCAGGGACTGGTCGAGGTCCGCAAGGCCGAGGGGGATGGGCGGGCACGCGCCGTTATCCTGACGGAAAAGGGCAGGGCGGAATACGCGGCCTACGATGCGCTCTCCGACGAGCTTGCGGCGACCATGCTGGCGTCGCTGGACGATGCGCGCCGGGCGCGGCTGGTCGCCGCGATGGGCGAGGTCGAGCGGCTGTTGCGCCTTTCGGTGACCGGGATTGCCGTCGAGCCGGCCGACAGTGCCGATGCGAGGTGGTGCCTCGGGCAATACTACGCCGAACTGGTGTCCCGCTTCGAAGGCGGCTTCGATCCGGGGCCGGGCGGCTATGACCCGTCCGGATCGATGCTGGTCGCCCGGCTCGACGGCACGCCGGTCGGCTGTGGCGTTCTCCGAGACCTCGGCGGCGACGTGGGCGAGATCAAGCGGCTGTGGGTCGCGCCGGCCGCGCGCGGCCTCGGGCTTGCCAGCCTGCTGATGGACAGGCTGGAGGTGATGGCGCGGGACGCCAAGTATCGAGCGATCCGGCTCGACACCAACAGGACGCTGGTCGAGGCACAGGCCATGTACGCCAGGCGCGGCTATGCCGAGATCGCGCGTTACAACGACAACCCCTTCGCGCACCGCTGGTACGAGAAGCGGCTATAAGCTCTACTTGGCCTCTCGCTGACGCTCAATCGTCTGCAAATGCCCTGCGGCCTCGCGCAATTTGGCAAGGTCTCCATCGTCAAACAGTGTCCATAAAATCTCTGCGTCGACCCGATGGTAGGCGTGGCGCAGATGATTGCCGATGTCGCCAATGCGGCGCCAGGGAATCTGTGGAGCTTCGCGCCTGAGGGCTTCAGGAATATGTCTCGAGGCTTCGCTCAGAATTTCCAGAAAGCGTTCAAAGGCGGCTTTGGCGATGCGATCGGAAACCATCTGCTCGAAGGTTTTTTCCTCCAGCAGCGAATAGATTGCGTCGATCGCGTCGATGATGTCACCCAACCGGTGGATCGTTCGGCCGGCCATTAGAAGATTTCGATTACATCACTGGCAATCGACTGCCGGAATTCGGGCTTCAAACTGCGCCGCATAAAGGCATTGGCCCGGATACCGGTGGCATCTTCGACAAGGTGCTCGACCCCGACCAGATTGAGTATCGAGAACTTCTTGCCTGGATCCACGTCCAGAAGCAGGTCTATGTCGCTGTCGGACCTGTGGTCCTGACGTGCGCGCGAGCCGAAAAGCGCGACGTGTCGGACCCCTTCGTTGAGAAGCGCGGGGCGGATGGCGTTCAGGCGCTTGATGATAGCGGTGCGTTCCATAGCAGGAATTTTAGCAAATCCGGATCGGCTTTGCCATTCATCGCTGTCTATCCGCCCTTCTTCAAGAACGCCTCGACGCGGTCCAGCGCGCGCAGGATGTTCTCTTCCGAATTGGCGTAGGAGAGCCGCATATAGCCTTCGCCCAGCACGCCGAAGTCCGGGCCGCCGATCAGTGCGACGCCCGCCTCTTCCAGCAGCGCGGAAGCAAGCTTCTTGGCCTGCCAGCCGGTGCCGGTGATGTTGGGGAAGGCGTAGAACGCGCCCTTGGGCGTGATGCAGGAAATGCCGTCTATGCCGTTCAGCCCTTCGACCACGACCTTGCGGCGGCGGTCGAAAGCCCGCATCATCTTCTCGACATCGTCCTGCGGGCCATCGATGGCGGCGATGCCGGCGAACTGGCTCGGCGCGTTGACGCAGGACCAGCAATTGACCGCCAGCTTGCGCACCTTGTCGTAGAGATGCGCGCTTTTGTCCCCGTTCGGCCAGATCGACCAGCCCATGCGCCAGCCGGTCATAGCCCAGGTCTTCGACCAGCCGTTGAGGACGACGAGGCGATCGCGGATTTCGGGAAAGGTGAGTAGCGAGACGTGCTTTTCGCCGTCATATGTCATGACGTCGTAGATCTCGTCCGACAGGATCGCCACGCCGGGATGCTTTTCGAGGCCCTTGACCAGCTTTTCGATCTCGGCGCGCGGGGTGACGCCGCCGGTCGGGTTGGCGGGGGAGTTCAGGATGAGGAGCCGTGTCTTCGGCGTGATGAGCGAGAGCGTCTCCTCGGCCGAAAAGGCGAAGCCGTTTTCCTCGCGGATCGGCACCGGGACGGGCGTCGCGCCGGTGAACTCGATCATCGAGCGATAGATCGGGAAGCCGGGATCGGGATAGAGGATCTCCGTGCCTGGCTCGCCGAACATCAGGATCGCGGCGAACATGGTGGGCTTGCCGCCCGGCAGGATCATCACGTCCTCCGGCGACACCTCGACGCCGGTGGTGGTGAGTGTGCGGCGCACGACCGCCTCGCGGGTCGCCAGCAGGCCGTTGGCGGGCGTATAGCCGTGATGGCCGTCGCGCAGGGCCTTGATGGCGGCCTCGACGATGTGCGGCGGCGTCTGGAAATCGGGTTGGCCGATGCCGAGATTGACGATGTCGCGGCCTTCATGGGCAAGCGCGGTCGCCCTTGCCAGCACGGCAAAGGCGTTTTCCTCGCCGAGGCGATCGAAGGCGGCAATGGTGTGGAGCATTTTGTCTGTCCGGATTGGCGCTAATGGCGGCGCGGCATTTTTGAGAGGCTGCGCGGCATCTGTCAAACGAAAGGGAGGGCCGGCATGTCCGAGAACCTGAAAAACTGGAAGCCGCGGCCTCGCCCCGAACGCAAGGTCATGGAAGGCCGCCTCGTGCGGCTGGAGCCGCTCGACGCCGTGAAGCACGGCGACGGCCTGTTCGAGACATCGTCCGTGCCGGACGCGATGGAGCGGTTCCGCTGGCTGCCCGATTATCCGCCGCAGACGCGCGCCGAGTTCCAGCCCTGGCTGGAGAAGGCCGAGGCCAGTCCCGATCCGTTGTTCTTCATCGTCATCGACAAGGAGAGCGGCAAGGTCGTCGGCCGCCAGACGCTGATGCGCATCGAGCCCGTGCATGGCGTCATCGAGATCGGCAACATCTACTGGGGGCCGCTGATGTCGCGCACCCCGATGGCGACCGAGGCGCAGTTCCTGTTCATGAGCCATGTCTTCGACGACCTCGGCTACCGTCGCTACGAGTGGAAATGCGACAATGACAACCGTCCGTCGAAAAGGGCGGCGGAGCGCTTCGGCTTCCGGTTCGAAGGCATTTTCCGGCAAGACCGGGTGGTGAAGGGCAAGAACCGCGACACCGCATGGTTCTCGATCATCGACCGGGAGTGGCCGGCGCTGAAAAAGGCATATGAGGGCTGGCTCGACCCGGACAACTTTGATAGGGATGGCGTCCAGAAAAAGCGCCTCGAAGGTTTCCGTAAGTGATTGGCGCGTAAAGTTATTTTGTTACGCGAAAGGCTCTGCCATGGCGCATGAGCATTCTCACGGCCACAGCGGCCATTCCCACGATCACGGCGTGGGCGGCGCCCACGTCCACGGCTCGACGGACAAGCGGCGCGTTCTCGTCGCTGCGCTGCTGACCGGCGGTTTCATGATCGCCGAAGCGGTCGGCGGCTGGCTGACCGGCTCGCTGGCGCTGCTGGCTGACGCCGGCCACATGCTGACGGATTCGCTGGCGCTGGCGCTCGCCTGGTATGCCTTCCATCTCGGCGAGCGACCGGCGACCGGGCAACTGACCTACGGCTTCGGCCGGGTCAAGACGCTCGTCGCCTATACCAACGGCATCGCCATCTTCGTCATCGCATTGTGGATCGTCTATGAGGCATGGCAGCGGTTCATGGCGCCGCCGCCGGTGCTGGGTGGTCCCATGCTGGTCGTGGCGCTGCTCGGCCTCGGCGTGAATATCGCGGGCTTCCTGATCCTGCATGGCGGCGACCGCGAGAACCTGAACATGCGCGGGGCCATCCTGCATGTGCTGGGCGATTTGCTGGGGTCCGTCGCGGCGATCGCGGCCGCGCTCGTCATTATCGCCACCGGCTGGATGCCGATCGACCCGATCCTGTCGGTGCTCGTCGCCGCACTGGTGCTGACCACCGCCTGGCGACTGATGCGGGACGCCGCGCATGTCCTGCTCGAAGGCACGCCGCCGCAGCTCGATCGCGACAGCGTCGCGCGCGATCTCGAAAAATCCGTCCCCGGTCTCAGGGAGGTGCATCACATGCATGTCTGGTCGATGGACGGCAGCCGTGTCATGGCGACCCTGCATGCCTGCCTGGACGATGGCGTGGACGCCTACGAGGCCGTGAGCGCCGTCAAGGCGAGGCTGGCCGGCAAGCACGGCATCGAGCACGCCACGGTGGAGGCCGAATACGGGCGATGTGCGGACGGCGAGGGCGACCATGACCGTCATCATGGCTCGGACAGCCACGGTCACGGCCCAGACAACCACGGCCATGACCACGGCGACCATGAGACGGCTGGCGACCCGATTCGCGACGCGATGCAGGGTGCGCCGGCCGACCGCCGGCATTATCATTGACCGGGCCTGTGTCGATCAAGGCGAAGCGTCGGGCAAGGGCGGGGGAACAAGCAATGGATCGTGAGACCAGGAACGCGGCGGTCGCCGCCTTCGTGATCCTGCTCGTCTTCGGTGCCTTCGCCTACTGGCTGCCGACGCTGATGATGGCGGCGGGGAACGTTTCGGGATGGCTGGCCGGCGTCGTGGCGGCCGTCTTCCTTCTGGGGCTCTTCATTGTCTTCTGGTTGCGCGGACGTTCGCAGCGGAAAGGATAGGACATGCGCATTCTCGTCACAGGCGCGGCCGGCATGGTCGGCCGCAAGCTCGTCGAACGGCTGGTCCGCGACGGCCGACTTCGAGGGCAGAAGATCACGGCCTTCGACCTGCACGACATCGTGCCGGCAACGGCTCCGGAGGCAGCGGGCGTCGACGTGACGGTCCATGCCAGCGACCTTGCGCGGGAAGGCGTTGCGGACAGCCTGGTGGCGTCGAAGCCGGACGTGGTGTTTCATCTGGCGGGCGTCGTCTCGGGCGAGGCGGAGGCCAATTTCGACCTCGGCTACCGGGTCAATCTCGACGGCACGCGGGCGCTGTTCGATGCGGTCCGGCTGGCCGGCTACGGCCCGCGCGTCGTCTTCACCTCCTCGATCGCGGTGTTCGGCGCACCATTCCCTGACGTCATCCCCGACGAATTCCATCCGACGCCGCTGACATCCTACGGCACGCAGAAGCTGATGGGCGAGGCGCTGCTGGCGGACTATACCCGCCGCGGCTTCTTCGACGGGATCGGCATCCGCCTGCCGACGATCAATGTGAGGCCGGGCAAGCCGAACAAGGCGGCGTCCGGTTTCTTCTCGTCCATCATCCGCGAGCCGCTGGCCGGCCAGGAGGCGGTGCTGCCGGTGCCGCGCTCGGTCGTGCACACGCATGCCAGCCCGCGTTCGGCGGTCAACTTCCTTGTCCACGCGGCAGAGATCGACGGCGAGGCGGTCGGCCCGCGCCGCAACCTCACCATGCCGGGCGTCGGCGTCAGCGTCGGCGAGCAGATCAAGGCGCTGCGTCGCGTCGCGGGCGAGGCCGCCGTGCGGCTGATCCGCGAGGAACCCGACGAGACGATCTGGGCGATCGTGAAGAACTGGCCGACCCGCTTCGAGGCGAAGCGGTCGCGGGAACTCGGCTTCAAGGCCGAGGAGACCTTCGACGACATCATCCGGGTGCATATCGAGGACGAGATGGCGGGGGTTCTCCCCCCTTGAGGGGGCGATGTCGCCGAAGGCGGCAGAGGGGGTCGTCTCGGACGTGCTTGATGTCGATGAAACGTCACATCCAGTCCGACCGACCCCTCCCGACGGCGTCGCCGCCACCCTCCCCTCAAAGGGGAGGGATCACGCCTTCAGGCTCGCGCTCAGAAGCACCAGCCCGAAGAACAGCACCAGTGCCGCGCCGGCGATCTCGATGGCCTTCTGGATGCGGCCGCCCCAGCGTCCCCCGCCGGCGAACCAGACGGCCCAGTCCTTGGCGGTGACGGCCAGCGTCGCCAGCAGCGAGACCGTGATGGCTGTGCCGACCGACATTGCCAGCACCGAGAGGATGCCGCCCAGCCACAATCCGTTGAGGATGGCGAAGGAGAGCACGATCAGCGCGCCCGAACAGGGACGGATGCCGACCGCCACGACCGCGGACCATGCGGTCTTCCAGTCGAAGCGCTCTCCCGACATCAGGGCGGGATCGGGCATATGGCCGCCGCAGTTTTCGCAGGCCGCGCCGGAGGCGGGATCGTGGTCGCAGGCGAAGGCGCCTGGCGGACTGGCGTCCGGGTGGTTGAGGCGCACCCGGCTGAGCGGGCGCCTCGCATCGACCTGCATGACCTGGGCAGGGCCGGCCGCCGAGAGGCTGTAGGCGGGCCGGCGGCGAAACCGCGCCGACAGAAGCGGCGCCGTCTTCGTCCACAAAAGCCACGCGCCGAACAGGGTGACGAAGACGTAGCTGGCGATTTCGAGGAACCAGGCGGCGTCGGTCATCGATATGGCGGTGCCGCGCAGCACGAACCAGGCCAGCAGCATGACGGCGATTGCCGTGACGGCCTGCAGCAGGCCCGAGATGAAGGAAAGCAGGATGCCGCGCCTGAGCGCCACCTCGTTGGCCACCATATAGGAGGAGATGACGGCCTTGCCGTGACCCGGTCCGGCGGCATGGAAAATGCCGTAGAGGAAGGACAGGCCGATCAGAATCCACAGTTTCGAGCCGTCCTGGCGCATCGCCTTCATGGCGTTGGCGAGCGCGCGGTAGAATTCCTGCTGCTTCAGGTTGATCCAGGCTAGCTGGTGGGCGAACAGGCCGGTGCTCGACGGCATGGCGTCGTTGGTGCCGATGCCGAGCGAGCTCTGCGCGTGGGCGGCCGCCGTCGTGTGGAGCGCGACGGCAGCGGCAATCACCAAAATCAGGGCTATACCCCCACCCCTAACCCCTCCCCTCAAGGGGGAGGGGAATCTCTTACCGTTGCCGCACTCTGCCGACGTTAGCGATTTTTCACGAAGAGGCGATGCCTGCGTCTCCCTCCCCCTTGCGGGGAGGGGGTAGCCGCCGGGCTGGGGAGACGAAAGCCTCGCGCGAGGATGGCAGCATCCCATAATCGTCCGCATCACGGCTTGCATTGCAGTTCGAGCTTGGTGGCGAAGATCTTGGAGAGGTCGTTGCCGGTAGGGTCGTTGAAGAAGGCGTCCGTCAGCGTCTTCTGGTTCTGGGCGATGGCGGTGTCGGGATCGGGCCTGACGACGTGCTGCGTGCAGTTCGAAGGCAGGCCGTCCACCGTCATGTTGGCGTCCTCGGTGAAGTCTATCGCTGTGTAGAAGGTCGGGTCGTAGACGCCGAAGTCGATGGTGCCGGAAAGCTTGATCGGCGTCGCCGGCTCGGATTCGAACAGGACGATCAACTGGTCGTTGTCGAAATTGGTCATGATCTGCGAGGGCGCCTTCATGCGGACGTCCTTGCCGTCGACGGTGACGAGCTGGAAATAGTCGTACTCGGCGAGCGAGGAGAAGATGGTGTCGGCGACATCCTTCAGCTCTGCGTCATCGAGCTTCAGATCGGAGTTCTTGTCGAACTGCATCAGCACCGTACTCGAAAACAGCTCGTCGAAGCGCCAAAGATGACGCAGCGATTTCACATGTTGGTGATCCGGCGTCAGCACCACGTCGAGCCTTGCTTCGGCGAAGACATGCGGATGCACCCAGGCAGGCCCGGCCGACGCCATCAAAGCCGCGAAAGCGGCGGCCGCGGCGAGGAAGGTTCGTTTCAGCGGCATCGGGCCTCGGCATCGGGTTCGGTGCGTTGTCGAAGGTCACGACAAACGGGGCGAAAATGGGACCGGCGGACGACCGATTTCGTCACGCGGCTTCCCGCGCCTTGAACCATTGCACCAGGAAGTCGACGAAGACGCGCACCTTGGCCGGCAGGTAGCGGCGATGCGGGTAGACCGCGAAGATGCCGCCGCCCTGCAGGATGCGGTCGTCGAGCACCGGCACGAGGCGCCCGCTCATGATGTCGGGCGCGGCGATGAAGTCCGGGAGCACGGCGAAGCCGAGGCCGGACACCGCCGCCGCCCGCGCCACCATCGGGCTGTTGACCTCGATCGGGCCGGACACGGCGACGCTGGTCGTGTCGTCGTCGTCTCCCTTGAACGGCCAGTTGGCGAGCCAGCGGCCGTTGGTGTCGATGATGCAGGGCGCGCGGCCGATATCGCGCGGATGGACCGGCATGCCGACCTTCTCGATCAGTTCCGGCGCGCCGCAGACCCGGACCGAGAACGGCGAGAGCCGGCGGGCGATGAGGGAGGAATTCTCCAGCCGCGAGATGCGGATGGCGAGATCGAACCCCTCCTCCACCAGATCGACGAAGCGGTCGTCGAGATGGATGTCGAGAACGATCTCGGGATACTGTTTGGCGAAATCGACCAGAGACTGGCCGATCGGCGCGTCGGCGAAAGTGCGCGGCGCCGACAGCTTTATGCGGCCGCGCACGTCGCCGGAGGATTCGCGCACGGCGTCGGCGAGGCTGTCCACCTCGCGCACGATCTCCGAGGCGCGGCGGTAATAGGTGTGGCCCGCCTCCGTCAGCGAGAACTGGCGCGTGGTGCGGTTGAGCAGCAGGGCACCGAGCTCGTCCTCCAGCTCGCGCACATATTTCGACAGCAGCGCCTTGGAGCGGCCGATCTTGCGCGCGGCGGCGGAAAAGCCTTCCGCCTCGACGACGTCGATGAAGGCGCGCATGCGGGTCAGTGTGTCCATCAAATGTCCCCTCGATCCCATCCAGCCAACAGAAATTTACCCCCACCCCCAACCCCTCCCCAGTTCTTACGCCCTTGGGGGGAGGGGGACTTGGCGCACGGCAGCTTCCCCTCCCCCTTGAGGGGAGGGGTTAGGGGTGGGGGTTCAACATGCGCTTTCACTTGGTGCTCGCTGTCAGTATCTCACGGCCGATCCGAATCAACTGGAGGTCGCTGTCCGGGGGGCCAAGCAGCGACAGGCCGAAAGGCGCGCCGTCGACCGCGCCGAACGGCAGGGTGATCTGGGGAAAGCCGGACAGGCCGGACCAGCACAACAGCTTCAGCGCGCGCTCGCGCCAGGTCTGAAGATCGTCGAAGCGGGCGCCTTTCAAGGGCGCGGCGCCCGGCACGGTCGGCAGGATGAGGACGCCGTCCGCACCGAGCAATTCGGCCAGTTCAGTGCGGAATGCGTCGCGTCGGCGCCTTTCTATGGCGACGGTTTCGCCGTCGATGGTCGCGCCGTAGCCGAAGCGCTCGCGTACGCCCGGCCCGAGGTTGCGGTCGCCGGCCGAAATCCATGCGCCATGCGCGGCCCATGCCTCGAACCCCTGGATGCGGCGAAAGCACCAATAAAGGTCGTCGGGCGAATGGGAGAGCGGCGGCGCTTCGACAGGGGCGCCGAGAACGGAAGCGGCGATGCCGGCCATGCGTTCGTATTCGGCCGCCTCCATCTCCCCCAGAACCAGCGCATCGAGGGCGGCGAGGCGCAGCACCGCTTGCCCCCTCCCCCATGAGGGAAGGGTGGCCGCGAAGCGGCCGGGAGGAGTCCCTGCGGCCGGGCTCGGCTCTTTTGCGGTGCCTGCTGATGCTACCCCCTCTGGGCTGCCGCCCATCTCCCCCTCAAGGGGGGAGAAGCCCAGAAGGACGTGCGCCACCCTCTCGTACACATCGATATCCCGCGCGAACCAGCCGAAGGTGTCGAGCGAGGGGGCGAGCGGCATGGCGCCGTCGAGCGGGATGCGGCCATGCGTGGTCCGCAATCCTATCAGGCCGCAAAAACTCGCCGGAGCGCGGATCGAGCCTCCGGTGTCGGAGCCGATTGCGATGTCGGCCAGTCCGCCCGCCACGGCCGCCGCCGACCCGGAGGACGAGCCGCCGGTGATGCGGTCGGGCGCGGCCGGATTCACCGGAAAAGGGAAATGCGCGTTCTGGCCCATCAGCGAGAAAGCCAGTTCGTCGGTCTGCGTCTTGCCGACGAATCGCGCGCCGGCGTCGAGCAGCGCCTGTACCGCCGGCGCGGTCTCCGTTGCCGCAGAAGCCTCCGCAGCCCTTTGCGGGTTGCCCCATCCGGTCGGATAGCCGGCGACGTCGAATATGTCCTTCACGGCCAGCCGCAATCCCGCGAGAGGGCCGGATTCCGCATGGGGAACAGCCACTTGCGGGTAGTCGAGGAAGGCGTTGAGGGGAGGGAGCGTGCCTGTCATCGTTCAATCGGCGGATACGGTCGCATGAAGATTGTTCGCTCCGGCGATTTTTTCAACCGGGGTTCCGATTTTAATTGATTGTTACAGCCCGCCTCCCTATATCGCGCCTTGCCCAAAGTCGCACGTGCCTGTGGGTGTCCGCCGATCCCTCGTCTGGTGAGGGACACGGTAAGGTACCTGGAACTAACCCCTCCAGTCGGTCTGACGGCCAACCGCCAGTCCGAGGACATCTTGAAGCAACGACGGTGCGGGCCTTTCTGGTGTTCTGCCGGTCGTCCAAAGACCGGGGTTACTGAAGAGGCACACCTTCATTGCCGACAGTGCGGAGGGTTCTCCAAAGCTGAGGCAGACAAAGCGAGCTCTCGCCGCAAGGCGTTCGCTCATCGCCGCGTCAGCGGGTCGCATGGTTCCGGTGTCTCCACCGGCTGGTTCCGTGTCGGCCGTGCTTACGCCCTTTGTCCACCGCCCGTCCGTGGCCGCGCGCCGAAGACGGGACGCCTGAGATCGAGCGGCATCGCCGCCAATGGAGAGACCCGATGGCCACCCAGCGCATCCTGGACTTCCTCGCCACCCGACGTCCGGCCGGCCCCTGCCTCGTCGTCGACCTCGATGTCGTGCGCGACAATTTCCGCGCCTTCGAGAAGGCGCTTCCCGATTCCAAAATCTATTATGCGGTGAAGGCGAACCCGGCGCCGGAGATCCTGCGCCTGCTTGCCTCGATGGGCTCGTCCTTCGACACCGCCTCGGTTGCCGAAGTCGAGATGGCGATGGACGCCGGCGCGCCGGCCGAGCGCATCTCCTTCGGCAACACCATCAAGAAGGAGCGCGATATCGCGCGCGCCTTCGAGCTGGGCATCCGCCTGTTCGCCGTGGATTGCGTGGAGGAGGTCGAGAAGGTGGCGCGCGCCGCGCCCGGAGCCCGTGTGTTCTGCCGCGTGCTGACCGACGGCGAGGGCGCCGAATGGCCGCTCTCGCGCAAGTTCGGTTGTGTGCCGGCGATGGCCGTCGACGTGCTGCGCCATGCGAAGAAGTTCGGCCTCGACGCCTACGGCGTGTCGTTCCATGTCGGCTCGCAGCAGTGCGACCTGACCGCCTGGGACCGCGCGCTGGGCGACGCCAAGCGGGTGTTCGCCACGCTGGCCGAGGAGGGTATCGTGCTCAAGATGGTCAATATGGGCGGCGGTTTCCCGACCCGCTATCTCAGGGACGTGCCGGCGGCGCAGGCCTATGGCCAGGCGATCTTCGACGCGCTGCGCAAGCATTTCGGCAACCGCATCCCCGAGACCATCATCGAGCCGGGCCGCGGCATGGTCGGCAATGCGGGCGTCATCAAGTCGGAAGTCGTGCTCATCTCGAAGAAGGCCGACAACGACAACGTCCGCTGGGTCTATCTCGACATCGGCAAGTTCGGCGGCCTCGCCGAGACGATGGACGAGGCGATCCGCTACCCGATCGTCACCGGGCGCGACGGGGACGAGAAGGCGCCTTGCGTGCTTGCCGGCCCGACCTGCGATTCGGCCGACGTTATGTACGAGAAGACGCCGTATCCGCTGCCGCTGTCGCTGACCATCGGCGACGAGGTGCTGATCGAGGGCACCGGCGCCTACACCACCACCTACTCGGCGGTGGCCTTCAACGGCTTCGAGCCGCTCCGATCCTACGTGATCTGACGGCTCGACAAGAGCTGTCGGATCATCCCGCGCGCCGGCTCCTGCCGGCGCCGGGCTCGCTTGTGGAAGACAACCTCCGCTCGTGAAGGATCGCGGAAATGGAACTTGCAGAAATCGCTACGGCCGTGGAGCCGGCCTTCTTCGTCACCGCTGAAACCGATGCCGATATTGCGGCGCGCGAGGCGCTGCTCGATCGCGCCATGGGACCGGGACGCAGGCGCAAGTCGTCGGAGAAGCTGCGGCGTGGCCGCCGGCCGTCCGAGGGGCTGGCCTTCGTCGCGCGCGATGCCGCCGGCGCGGTCGCGGGAACGGTGCGGCTTTGGGATGTCACGCTGGGCGAGGGCGGGCGGCCCGCCCTGCTTCTCGGTCCGCTCGCTGTCGATCCGGCCTGGAAAAACGCCGGGATCGGCTCGGCGCTGATGCGCCATGCGATCGCCGAGGCGGCGCGGCTCGGTCATGGTGCGATCCTGCTAGTGGGCGACGCGCCCTATTATGCGCGCTTCGACTTCTCGGCCGACAGGACGGGCGCGCTCGCCATGCCTGGGCCGTATGAGCGGCATCGCTTCCTCGCGCTGGAACTGAAGCCCGGTGCGCTCGATGGGGCCGAAGGCGTTCTCAAGGCCGCGGGCCGCAGGATCGGCACGGCGGCGCTGGCGCTTGCAGGCGCCGCCTGAACCGGCTGGCGGACGGGGACGTCCGCCTGCCTTGCGTCTCAGCCGATCAACTGGCTGAGCGCCATGGCGACGGACATATCGCCCTCGATCTTGAGCTTGCCGGACATGAAGGCCGTGGTCGGGTTCAGGTCGCCGGCGATCAGTGATTCCAGATCGTCGAGCGACAGCTTGATCGTGCAGTCGGCCGGCTCGTCGGTGGTCGAGACGGTGGTTCCGTCGATCAGCAGAACGCCGTCGGGACCGGTATCGAATTTCACGGAGCGGTCGAAGCCCGCGTTCGCCACCTGGGCCTTGAGCTTTTCCGCGACGTCCTGAATGCTCATGCTGACTTCCTCGTGCCTCGTCGTTGATCGGTCGTCCGGACCCTTGCCCGATCGGGGAGGCGAGGCAAGCCCTCGTCGTCAGGAAAAAGCCGGCCCGACGGAGCTAGCACAATTTACGTTTACGTCAACGTAGTTTTGGCGGACGACAGCTCGCGGACATAGACCGGCATGGGCTGCGCATGTATCGACGAATAAGCGCGGAGCGGGCGGCTGCTGTCGGGCCGCTCAATGCCCTTCGGACTCCATCGCCGCCGGCTTGAGGGAAACCTGGGGCACTTCCCTGCGCTTGATGGCGTTGTCGCGGATCTCGTCCTTGGAGAGGAAATTGATCTGGTCGACCAGCACGTCGTGGACCATCTCCATGCCCACGCGCGCATTGATCGAATCACGGATGTTCTTGCGGAAAGCGTCGATGTCCATCGTCTTCGGCGCGGTGAAGTCGATCTGCGGATTCGAATAGAGATAGGAATAGACCTGGTCGGTAATCAGCGCCGGCGCGGGAATGGACAGCTTGGCGAGCTGCGCCGGCTCCACCGTGTAGACCAGCTTGGTCAGGAAATAGCCCTGGACGCCTGAATTGCCGACGATCGGCACCGAGATGATGTCGGTGTCGACATAATCGAGCCCGCCGAGCAGCGGCTTCGTCTCCTCGTCGCCCTTGGCGCCGGCGGACTGGAAGGAATAGAAGACCGCGCCCGCAGTGGCGGCGCTGATCCAGAGTGCTGCGACGATGAGTTTTATCATCCGCCAAGGCCTTTCGGGGTCGAGGTCACGATCGCGCCCAGCCGAATTCGCCCGCCGAATAGGTGCCGTCGGCTTCCGCGTTCTGGATGGCGTTCTTCAGAAGGTTCGCCACTTCCGAAACGGCGCTCAAATGTGCCTGGATGGCGGCCTCGTTCCTCGCCAGTTTCTTGCGCAGGCGCAGCAGACCGTCGCGATGCTCGCTCAGCATGTCGGCGTGGCCGATGCCTTTCATCGCCCGGTTCAATTCATAAAGGCAGCGGCTCTTGCGGGCGTTGGACGCCTTGATGTCGAAATTGGCGACGGAGCGGATTCCGTCGGTCTCGGCCTCCACCGCTTCCTCGATGCGGCTGATGATGGCGCCGAGATTGGCGTGCGCCGCGACAGGAGGCTGCTCCGCGCCGGCAGAGGGCATGGGCAGGTTTGCGCCGAACTCGGAATATGCGCTCATGTTCTCACCTTGCCTGTACTCGCAATGCCCGCTGGATCGTCATCGAGCGAGCGGACGATGCGGCGCTCCATCTCGTCGACGAGTGAATTCGACAGGCTCGTCTGCCGATCGATGTCGGCCTTCTCCGGCCCGTTGGAGACGGGGCCGACAGGGACGGCGCGCTTGCCGTCCATATAGTGGTCCGCCAGCATCTGCCGCGCGATGCCGATGCCGCCGCGTTCCGCCATCACGTCGGCCAGTTTCTCGGAAAGCTGCGCTTTCCACATGTCTCCGGCCAGACCCTTGCCGTAGACGCCCTCGGCATCCTTCGGCAGCATGTTCTGGATGAAGGTCTGCAGCACCATCGCCTCGAAGCGCTGGTACTGTTTCGCCTTTCCGGTGTCGGAAGTCGAGGCGTCGGCCGCGGTGCTGGTGCGCGACAATGCCGGCTCGCCGATGCTGAACGGCGCCGCTGCGCCGCCGGCCTTCCTCGTCAGCGCCGCGCGCGCGGCCGCGATATCGTCCGGCCCGGCCGCGCGGGCAACGTCGAGCACGATGTCGCTGGGGGGAGAAATCGCCAAGCCGGTGCTGTCCTCTTGCCATTTTCTATGCGGCGATGATGGCCGAACAAGCTTGCCGCAGGCTTACGGGATCACGGCCCAGAGCGGTCAAGGTTCTGGGAGGTCAAGGGTCCGACTGCGGCTTGCCGAGCTTCTGCTCGATCAGGTCGAGCCGCTCGCGATCGCCGCGCTGGCGTTCGTCGGCGCGCCGCTCGGTCTGGTAGGCGCGCTCGACCATGTTGGTGCGGGCGGTCGCGGTGGCGAGCAGGCCGGTCTCGAGCCGTGCGGCCGCCAGCCTGGCGTCGCGTCTCGCCAGCGCGCCGGCGATGCGGTTGTGATAGATGTCGGGAAACAGGGCCGCCAGCGAATCGTCGGCGTCGAAGCGTTCGGCCAGTGTCCTCGCTTCCTCGTCGGCGTCGGCGGCTTCCGCCAGCAGGCTGGCGCGGCGGGTCTCGTGCAGCGCCTTGAGCTGCTCCTGCACCTCGACCAGCTTGCGCAGCCGCTCCCTCCGTGTCGTCATGTCAGCGCGCCAGAGTGAGGTCGACGAAGCTGTCGGTGAACAGCGAGAGCATGGTGGCCACGCCCAGATAGAACAGCACGATGCCGCCGCCGATGATGAGCGGTTGCGAGATGAAATAGACCGGAATCTGCGGCGTCAGCTTGTTGACGAAGCCGATGGTCAGGTTGACCAGCAGAGCGTAGGCCACGAAAGGGCTGCCCAGCCGCAGCACCAGGAAGAAAGATTCCGAGATCGTATCGGTGACGTCGACAAGGGCGGCCTGCGGATTGAAGAAGACGTTGAGCGGCGCGACCTGATAGGAACTGACAAGCGCGCGCACCACCTCGTGATGGAAGTCCAGCGTGAACAGCAGGAGCAGGGCGGAGAAGGAGATCAGTTCGGCCATCGGCGCCTGCGGTTCGGCCTCCTCGATCGCGGTGCCGCCGTTGGAGTTGAAGCCGACCAGCATGGCGATGCCGGCGCCGATGAAGCGCAGCGCCTCCATATAGAGACGCGTCATCGCGCCGATCAGGCCGCCGACCAGAAGCTCCGAGACGATCATCGGCACCACCACCTGCGGATGCGGATCGACGAAAGGGAAGATGCGGTCCCACAGGAAGGTGAGCAGGCTGATGGTGACGGCGACGGCGGCGAACAGGCGCACCTGCAAGGGCAGGCGCACGCTGGACAGTCCCGGCATGATCATGAAGCAGGCGCCGATCCGGCAGAAGGCCAGGAAAGCGGCCAGGATCACGTCCTGGGAGAGGGTGGAGAGGGATGTCATCGACCGATCGGGGGCAGGTTGGCATGTGTGATACCCCCACCCCTAACCCCTCCCCGCAAGTGTGAGGGGGAACTGCCGCGCACTAAATTCCCCTCCCCGTTGCGGGGAGGGGTTAGGGGTGGGGGTAAAAGGCCGGCAAGACGCATTAAGCTTCCGTACGATAGATGCTTCTCACGAGATCGTTCCCAGCACCCGGATCTCGACGCCCTTGGCGATCTCGACATGCGACAGCACCGGCAGGGTCGGGAACAGCCGCTCGATGATCATGCGCACGTAGGGCCGCGCGTCAGGGGCGGTGACGAGGACGAAGCGCTCGCCGGTTTCCAGATGCTTGCGGATCGCCTTGCCGGCGTCCTGGCCGAACTCCTCGAGTTGGCGCGGGTCGATGTCGAATTCGCGGACCTCGCCCTTGGCGTCGCGCTTGAGGCTCTGGTGGAAAGCGAGGTCCCAGCGGTTGCCGAGGCGCAGCACCTTGAGCACGCCGCCCTCGGTCAGGTCGCCGCAGATCTGCTGGGCCATGCGTATGCGCACATGCTCGACGATCTGCTCGGTGCGGCGCACATGCGGCGCGATCTCGGCGATCGCCTCGATGATGAGGTGCAGGTTGCGGATGGAGACGCGCTCGGCAAGCAGCAGCTTCAGCACCGCCTGCAGGCCGGGATAGGAGATGTGCTGCGAGCAGATCTCGTCGGCGAGCTTGCGGTATTCGGGATCCTGACGCTCGATCAGCGCCTTCATGTCCTTGTAGGAGAGAAGCTGCGGCAGGTTGTTGCGGATCACCTCGGAGAGATGGGTGAGCAGCACCGACATGTTGTCGGCATAGGTGAAGTTCTCGCGCTTCAGATCCTCGGCGAAGGTGTCCATCACGGAATAGGCGCGCATGCCGAAGGCTGGCTCACGCACTTCCTCGCCCGGAATGTCGGGAACCTCGCGATTGCCGAGAAGCACCATCAATTCGCCGACGCGGACCTGGTATTCGGCGACCACGGTGCCGTGGATCTTGATCTGATAGGCCTTCGGCGGAATGGCGAAGTCGTCGGTCAGCTTCACTTCCGGCACGACGAAGCCGTACTGGGTGGCGAACTTCTTGCGCATCTTGCCCATGCGGAAGGCGAGTTCCTGATGCGCCGTGATGAGGCGTGTGGACAGTTGCTTGCCGATCAAAAGCTCGATCTCGGCGGTCGCCAGCGAGGACTTGACCGAGTTCTTCTCTTCCTCGGTCTTGGCCTGTTCCTCCTGCCTCTTGGCCGCGTCCGCCTCGGCGACCATGCGGTTGTGGCGCAGCGGGATTGCATAGCCGAGCGTCGCCATACCGGCGGCCAGGATGATGAAGGGGAACATCGGCAGGCCGGGCATCAGAGACAGCAGCGTCAGCAGCGCCGCCGCCACGTAAAGCGCGCGCGGATAGGCGCCGAGCTGGCCGAACACGGCCTGGTCGGCCGAGCCGCGCGTGCCGCCCTTCGACACCAGCAGGCCGGCGGCCAGTGACACGATCAGCGCCGGGATCTGGGTGACGAGGCCGTCGCCGACCGACAGCTTGACGAAGACGTCGGCGGCCTGGCCGAGACTCATGCCGTGGCGCAGGTAGCCGATGGCGATGCCGCCGACGATGTTGATGGCGGTGATGATCAGGCCGGCGATGGCGTCGCCGCGCACGAATTTCGAGGCGCCGTCCATCGAGCCGAAGAAGGAGGATTCCTCTTCCAGTTCGCGGCGGCGCAGCTGCGCGGTCTTGTCGTCGATGACACCGGCCGACAGGTCGGCGTCGATCGACATCTGCTTGCCGGGAATAGCGTCGAGGGTGAAGCGCGCGCCGACCTCGGCGATGCGCGTCGCGCCCTTGGTGATGACGATGAAGTTCACCACGATCAGGATCAGGAAGACGATCAGGCCGATAACGAAATCGCCGCTCATCACCAGATTGGAGAAGCCGCTGATGACGTAGCCGGCGGCGTGGGTGCCCTGGTTGCCGTGCGACAGGATCATGCGGGTGGTGGCGATGTTCAGCGACAGTCGCATCATGGTCGCGATCAGCAGGATCGTCGGGAAGGACGAGAAGTCGAGCGGCCGCTGAATCCACAGGCTGACCATGAGGATGAGCACCGAAAGGGCGATCGAGGTGGCGAGGCCGACGTCGATCAGGAAGGCCGGAATGGGCAGGAACAGCACCGCCAGGATGACGACGATGCCGAGCGCGAAGAAGACGTCGCGGCCGTTGCGAGCGACCTTGCCGGAGGAAATGCTTTCGCTGATCGCCATGCGCGTGCAGTGCCAGTCCATTGTCGGCGGGCATATGCCCACGGCGAGACCCTAGCGGCCCAAGCTTGCGCGAGGGTTGGAGCGCTGCCGCGAGGTGCTCTGGCTTTCCCGGCGGAACTTTGTCGCGCACGACAATGTCATGACGAGTCGCTCCCACCACATCGCCGGCGGCGTTGCCATGCTAGGCAGCGCGTCGTATCACGGCCCGGCACCCTGTCTGCATCGTCCTGTTCATGACCCGTTCCCTGTTGTCCGCCGATCAGTTGCCCGTCCATGCCCGCCGCGTCCGCGCGATGCTGGTGCGCTGGATTCCGCTGCTGGAAGCGCGCGGCGTGTTCATGGTCCTGCTGGCTTCGGCGGTGGGCGCGATCGCCGGAACGCTGGTGACGGCGATGAGCGCGATCGTGCAGGGCCTGCATGCGCTGATGTTCGACGTGCAGCCGGGCGGCCGCCTTTCGGGCATGTTCTCCCTGCAGCATCCCAGGCAGGCGGTCGTGCCGGCGATCGGCGGCCTGCTGCTCGGCATGACCTTCCTGTGGCTCAAGCGCCGAAAGTTCCGGACGCCCATCGATCCGATCGAGGCGAACGCGCTCTATGGCGGGCGCATGTCGCTGACGGACACCCTCATCATCGCCGGCCAGACCATGCTTTCTTCCGGTTTCGGCGCCTCGGTGGGACTGGAGGCCGGCTATACGCAGGTGGGATCCGGCTTTGCGTCCCGCATTGCGCGGCTGCTCAGGTTGCGGCGCAACGATGTGCGCATCCTCGTCGGCAGCGGCGCGGCGGGCGCCATCGCCGCCGCCTTCGACGCGCCGCTCACGGGCGCCTTCTACGGGTTCGAGCTGGTGATCGGCATCTATTCGATCGGCAATGTCGCGCCGGTGATGACGGCGGCGGTATCGGCGTCGCTGACGGCGGAGATGTTCGGGAACGTTCCTTTCCCGCTCGAACTGAGCGGCCTGCCGGACCTGACGCCCAGCCAATACCTGCCCTTCCTGCTGCTCGGCCTGGTCGGCGGCGGCGCATCGATCGCCATCATGTACCTGGTGACGATGGTGGAGCGGCTGTTCGTGCGGATGCGCATCGACAGTTCGCTGCGTCCCTTCGTCGGCGGCTGCGCGGTCGGCCTACTCAGTCTCATCACCCCGCAGGTGCTGTCGAGCGGCCACGGCGCGCTGCATCGAGAGTTCGCCATGAACTACGGCATCGCCGTCATCGCCAGCGTCTTCGTGCTCAAGCTCGCCGCCTCGGCGATCTCGCTGGGCTCCGGTTTCCGCGGCGGCCTGTTCTTCGCGTCGCTGTTCCTCGGCGCGCTGCTCGGCAAGGTGTTCGCCGGCGTGATGGCCTTCGTCTCGCCCGCGACCGGCATCGACGCCGACGTGGCGGCCGTCGTGGGCATGACGTCGCTGGCGGTCGGGGTCGTCGGCGGCCCGTTGACGATGACGTTCCTGGCGCTGGAATCGACGCGCGACCTGACGCTGACGGGCGTGGTGCTGGCCGCCTCGATCATGTCGGCGATCCTGGTGCGCGAGACCTTCGGCTATTCGTTCTCGACCTGGCGCTTCCATCTGCGCGGCGAGACGATCCGCAGCGCCCACGATGTCGGCTGGATGCGCAGCCTGACGGTCGGGATGATGATGCGCAAGGACGTCAAGCTCATCCCCGCCACCACGACGCTCGCCGAATTCCGCAGGCAAGTGCCGCTGGGGTCCGCGCAACGTGTCGTCGCCGTCGACGGCGACGGCCGCTACGCGGGCGTGCTGATCGTGGCGGAGATCCACAGCGAGCAGACACATCCCGATTCCACCGTGCTGACCCTGGCGAAGTTCAAGGACTCGGTGTTGGTGCCGACCATGAACGTCCAGTCGGCAGCCGAGACTTTCCAGCGCGCCGGCGCCGAAGAACTGGCCGTGGTCAAGGATTTCACGGATCGCGAAGTCGTAGGGCTGCTGACGGAGAGCTATCTGATGCGGCGTTATGCGGAGGAACTCGACAAGGCCCGGCGGGATCTCTCGGGCGAAGGCTGAAAGCCGCCTGCCGGCCGGCCTATCGGCAGCGGTCCTGCCGTTCGCCCTGCATTGCATCGAGATTGGTCTCGAGCCGCTCGATCTTGCGCGTCTGCCGGTTCTTGACGATCGTGACGGCCTTCTCGCCGCCCGGCACCCAGGGCGGAATATTGAGCCGGTCCACTTTTCCGCGCCGGACGGCGACCGTCGTTATGGTTTTCGACGTATCGCCGATCGAGGCGTTGAGGTCGGGACAGGTTTCCCTGGCATAGCTCATGCGGCCGGCCGATCCGGTCTGCGAGGCGCAGCCGGCCGTCAGCAGCATGAGGGTCACCAAAGCCGTGCATCGAGGCATCGAGGTCGATCCGATCATGGCTACAGCGTAGACCATGTCGTGACGCGATTGAACCGTCGTCTCGGCGCCTGCGCCGGCCGACCGGTATTCATTGCTCCGATCCTTGCTTTTTTGCCACGGCGTTCAATGCGTTCGTCGGCCGCTCGATCCAGCGGCGCACGCGCGGCCTGTCGGGGCCGGCGTGGAGGGCGCGGATGCGCTCGGTGATCGTCACGTCGGCATAGGTCGCGCGCGTGTTATGGCGGATATAGTCCAGCCAGGTGGGGGTGTGATACGTCTCCAGCCACACGTCCGGATGCTCCAGGTCGCGCGCGATGACCCAGTTGCGCGCGCCGTCACGACGGCGGATGCGGCCGCGCTCGGTTATCAGGCCGATGAATTCGGGAACGTCGTCCTCGCGGATCACATATTCGATCATGATGGCGATCGGACCGCTGCGCGGCTTGAGGTCCAGCGCCAGCGGCGGCTCGCGGAAGCGGTTGAGCGGATCGAGGTTGAGCGGCACCTGGCGCGGCAGCGGCAGCAGGAAGCCGATCGCGCCGCCGGCCAGCATGGCAACGGCCGCGGCCATCAGCGCCACGGGGGCGCCGTGATGGTCGGCGACGACGCCCCAGATCCAGCTTCCGAGCGCCATGCCGCCGAAGGTGCATGTCTGGTAGATCGACAGCACGCGCCCGACGACCCAGCGCGGCGTCGACATCTGCACCGTGACGTTGAAGTGGGACATGGCGATGACCCAGCAGGCGCCGCCGAGAAGGAGGCCAAGCGCCGTCTGCCAGGCCTGCGTGCTGAGCGCGCAGTCGAGGCTGCACAGGGCGAAACCGACAAAGGCGCCGCGCACCATCGTTTCGCTGGAGAGAAGCTGGCGCAGGCGCACGCTTATCAGCGCGCCGCCCACCGCGCCGATGCCGAAGGCGCCGAGCAGTATGCCGTAGGTGAGCGCGCCGCCGCCAAGGACGTCGCGGGCGACCAGCGGCAGGAGCGCCAGCACGACGATCGCCGTGAAGCCGTAGACGGCGCCGCGCGCCAGCACCTTGGCGATGTTGGGCGACATGGCGACGTAGCGCAGGCCGGCGCCCATGGCGGCGCCGAGGGATTCGCGCGGCAGCGGCGAGCGGGCGGTCTCGCGTTTCCAGCGCGCCATGACGACGATCAGCCCGATATAGCTCAGCGCATTGACGGCGAAGGCGGCCGCCGCGCCGAAGGCTGCGACGATGATGCCGCCGATGGCGGGCCCGACGGAGCGGGTGATGTTGAAGCCCATCGAGTTGAGCGCCACTGCCGCCGGCACCTTTGCGCGCGGCACCATGTCGCCCACCGACGCTTGCCAGGACGGGCTGTTCAGCGCCGTTCCCGAATCGATCAGGAAGGTGAAGGCGAGCAGGGTCCAGGGCGTCATCCAGTCGAGATACGTGAAGGCCGTGAGCAGCACGGAGACGACGAGCATGAAGCATTGCGCCACCAGCATCACCTTGCGGCGGTCGAAACCGTCGGCGATGGCGCCGGCGACGAGGGCGAACAGCATGATCGGCAGGGTCGTGGACGCCTGCACCAGCGCGACCTGATAGGACGAAGTGGCGATCTGCGTCATCATCCAGGCGGCGCCGACGCCCTGGATCAGCCCGCCGAAGTTGGAAGCCAGGTTGGCGGCCCAGACGGCGCGGAAGATCGGATGCTCGAAGGGAGCGAGCGCGGCGACGCGTTCGCTTTCGGGATCGTCTTCGATCTCATGTCCGCTGTCTTGCGGCATTTGCTTCCCGTCGCGCAGGGGCTCGTGAATCAGAAGCGGGCGGCCCTCTTGCCGGCAAACCTAGACGACGCGCGGCAAAAGGCGAACGCCTTGGCGTCGAAAATCATGGTCCAGCGCACAATTACCGTTTCGAGCAAGGGAGACGGGCCGCGCTCAGAAGCCGTTCTGGATGCGCTCGAAGATGACGTTGGTGAAGGCCGAGATCTGGCCGCCGATGAACGGGCCGGTCAGAGCCACCACCAGCATGATGGCGACGATCTTGGGCACGAAGGTGAGGGTGATTTCTTGGATCTGGGTCAGCGCCTGGATAAGCGCGATGCCGACGCCGACCACCATCGCCACCAGCACCACGGGCGCCGATGCGGTGAGCACGGTCCAGACCGCGTACTGGACGAGATCGAGGGCGTCCGCTTCGTTCATGACGGTGTCCTGCCGGCCGCCGTTCAGCCGGCGCCCATTCTAGAGCATTTCCGGCGAAAACAGCCTCGCCTTCAATGCTCTATCTCCTTGTTTTGTCGCAATTCCGGACGCAAAACCGCTGCACACTTTTGCTGGAATTGCCCTAGCTCGCCGCCGGCCCCACCGTCACGCCCGGTCCGACCGCCATTTCGGTGCCGTCGTCCAGCACCGCGATCAGGCCCGTCGAGGACAGGCGCACTTCCGACACCGTGCCGGTGGTGGCGCCGTCGGCGGAGGTGATCGAATGGCCGATGAGGGCATCGGCCTGCGACAGCGCTGACGATTGCAGGATCGAGTCCAGCTTGGTGTTCATCTGCACCGATTGCTCGACCTGGGAGAAGGTGGCGAGCTGCGCGACATATTGCGTGGAATCCATCGGCTGGGTCGGATCCTGGTTCTTCATCTGGGCGATGAGCAGTTTCAGGAACGACTGGTAGTCCACCGCGGTTTTCGATGTCTGGGTCGATGCCTGGTTGGCGCCGGCCGGTATGGTCGTGGTCATGTCGACATTCATGTCAGCGTCCTCCTGCCGCCGCCAGGCGGGGCGGCTCGATATTTGTCTCGCGCTCGGCGTCGAGCGCCAATTGCTCCAGCGGATAGAGCGAGCGGATCGCCTTCAGCGCCTCGTAGACATGGCCTTCGGAGACCAGCCGGTCGATGTGCTTGAGCGCGCCTCGGATATGCTCGTCGTCGAAGCTCGCCAGCATCAGCGGCAGCGACCGGCGGAACATGTCGCGCGCCCCGGCCGCGTCCTGCGGGTTCATCAGCATGACCTGGACGATGAAATAGAGCTGCCGCAGCGGCGTCGAAGCGTCCTCGGCCTGTAGTACGTGGCTCTCCAGCAGGAACTGCACGTCGTTGAGCAGTTCCAGCGACACCTTGCGGTCGACCCGCAGCACGGCGCCGTTGATGTAGATCTTCTCGTTCGGCTTGAGCGAAATCTTCAGCGTGTTCATTGGATGCCGTCCCGGATGATCTGCGAGACCTGGATCAGGCCCTCGAAATTATCGGTGCGGCCCTGGCGTATGTCCTCCGTCTCGCGCAGCAGCCACAGGCCGATGGAGATGAGGTTGGCGCGCAGTTCCTTGGGCAGCGCGTTGTCGCTGGAGCCGAGGTCCTCGACGAAGGTGGTCCACACCCGATTGGTGAAATGCAGGGCCTCGATCGCCTCCATCGAGTCGCTGCCGGCGGCGGCCGCGGCGGTCAGAAGGTCGATCGAGCGGCTCAGCAATTGCCGCTCGCGGTCCTTCGCGTCGGCAACGGAGTCGGTCTGGATGTCGGCGTAGGAGAATTGGTACATCACTGGTGATCCGTGCTTCAGGTCAGGAAGTTCAAGAGACTCAGTTGCTGGATGCGCGCCGTGAGGGCGAACGAGGTCTGGATATGCGACACCAGGTCGTTGACCCGGTTCGCCGCTTCATAGGGATCGACGCCTTCCAGATCGACGATGTGCTGGTTGAACAGGTCGACCTGCGTGTTCATGCGGTCGGTGGCGGAGGAGACGCGGTTTTCGATGATGCCGGTCTGCGACTGGACCTGGCCGAGGTCGCTCGACGCCTCGCCGACCCAGGAGAAGGCGCGCGAGGCGACCGTCTTCCTGGCGTCGGCGCTCAAGGTGGAAGAAGAAAACAGATCGGCCACGACGGCGGCCGCCATCGCCAGCTTGCGCACGCCGTCGTTGTTGGCGCTGACGGAGGTCTCGGTGGTCTCGTTGAGCGCGATGCGGCTGACGATCGGCTGATCGCTGGCGTTCGACCAGTTCGCCTGCCAGTCGCTGCCCATGAATTGCGGCATGACGTCGTTGGTCAGGAAGTCGTCCATGTCGTCGGCGGTGATGTTCGCCGCCGCCGGATCGTCCTGGGTGAAGCCGAAATGCGCGAGGAAGGCGGCGTCGAGCGCGCCCTTGGCCGGCGATCCGCCGGCGGCGAAATCGTTGATCGGCTTCACGTCCGTATTGGTGCCGGCGAAAAGGTATTCGCCGTTGACGGAGGTGTTGAGGATCGAGGTCATAGATTCCAGCGCGGCCTTGCCGCTGTCGCGCGTCACGTCGGACGTCATGTCGCCCGAGATCGCGCTCGGCAGCGCCGCCAGCAGGGTCTGCGCCGTGTCGGTCAACTGGCCGAGCGCATCCTGGGTCGAGGACAGCCGCGAAGAGATCAGCGCGTTGGAATCGACGATGCCCTTGAGACGGTCGAGGTCGCGCTGGAACGTGACCGACTGCGTCGTGCGCGCGCCGAGCGCCAGCCCGACATCGGCGACGCGGCCGGTGTCCATTTCCTTCTGTGCCTTGACCAGGTCGACCTGCATGCGGTTTTGCGAATACCGCATGGCGTTGGAGATGGCGGCGGAGGAGACGGATGTTGCCTTCATGATGCTATCCAACGGCCGCCATCAGGGAATCCAGCATCTGGTTCACACTGGTCAGGATGCGGGCCGAAGCCTGATAGGTGTGTTCGAGGTCGAGAAGCAGCGACATTTCGGTGTCGACATTGACGCCGGTGGCATTCGACAGCGCCTCGGCGGTGCGGTTGGCAAGCGCTTCCTTGGTGTCGGCGGCTGTCGATGCCTGCTGGCGCACGCCCTCGAACCAACCGATGGCGCTTGCCGCATAGCCGGTGACGCCGGTGCTGGCCGTGATGCCGGCCGCCGGGTCGAAGGCCGTCGGCTGGTCCAGCTTGTCGCCGTAGGAGATGAGGAGGTCGGCGTAGGACGCGCCGCCGTCGGTGTTGGCCACGTAAGCCGCGCCGTTGGCGCCGCCGTCGCGCAGCAGGGTCGGATCGCCGCCGGCAGCCGGATCGATGGCGGCGTTGATGCTGATCTGCCCCGCCAGCCCCTTCACCAGGGTGCCGGAGGCCGGAATGGACGGCGCGCCGGACCAGGTGAACAGGCCCGCAGCGTCGGGCTGCGAGGGCGAGGTCTCGGCGAAGGCGCCGATCAGCCCGCGCGCGATCTCGTCCAACTGGCTCTGCATGGTCGGGGCGACGCCGTCGCGCAATTGCAGGAGCCCTGCCAGCTTGCCGCTCGCCGTCGTGTCGCCACCGCTGCCGGCCGCCAGCGGCACATTGTCGATATAGACCGAATTGCCGGTCGTGCCCGCCGCATAGCTCGTGGTCGGCTTGAATGTCACCGAGCGTGGAATGGTCTCGAATAGGGTCGTGCCGTCGGCGGTGGTGATGACCATGTCGTTGTCGCCGCGCGTGAAGGTCGAAACCGGCACGTATTCGGAAATCTTCTTCAACAGCGCGTCGCGCTGGTCGAGCGCGTCGGAGACGTCGCTGCCCGAGCGGCTGCCGGCGATGACGGCGTTGTTGGCGTCCTTGAACTGCGACAGCAGCGAATTCAGGTCGCCGGCCGCCGTGGCGATCTGGCTGTCGGCCTGGGTGCGAAAATCCTGGAGCGCCTTGGTTCCGTCGTTGAGCGAACTCACCACCTGGCGCGCGGCGTCGATGACGCTGGCCGCCAGGTTCTGGTTCGACGGCGAGGTGGCGTAGAGCTGCAACGCCTGCTGGAGGTTGCCGATGGCCGTGGACGCCGACGAGGCGTTGTCGACGCCGTTCACGGCCAGTTCGAGCTGGTCCATGCCGCTATAGAGCGCGTCCTGGCCCGCCCAGGCCGACAACGCGGCAAGGTTCTGCTTGAACAGCAGTTCGTTGGCGGCGCGCTGGATGTCGACAGAGCGGGCGCCGGGCGCCGTCGAGACGACGTTGGCGATGCGCCGCGTGTAGTCGGGGTTGGAAGCGTCCGCGACGTTGCGGGAGACGACGGTGGTCTGGCGCGACGTTGTCAGCAGCGACGACTGAGCGATGCTCAATGCGGATGACAATGACATTGGTCTCTTTCACTCGCCGCGCCCCCGCCTCAGCGGGTGCTGATCATCTCTTCAGGTTGACTAGGACGTCCATCAGGTCGGAACCGGTCTGGAAGACTTTCGAGTTCGCGGTGTAACTGCGCTGGGCCGCGATCATGTTGGTCAGTTCCTCCGCTATATCCACGTCGGAATTCTCCAGCGCGCCGGAAATGACGGCGCCGAGCTTGCCTTCGTTGGCGAAGCCGATGGTGACCGCGCCGGATTCGGCGCTCTGCGCATAGACGTTGCCCGGTAGGGCCGTCATCTGGTCCGGGCTGGTGACGTCGGCGAGCGGTATCTTGTAAAGCGCCTTCGAACCGCCGTCCTGGTAACGGGCGTAGATCGTGCCGTCCTGGCTGATCTCGATCTTGTCGATGGTGCCGGGCGCGTTGCCGTTGACGGTCGGTTCCGTCGGCGTATAGGCGGCGCCGAGCTGGGTTAGGGTGGAGAGGTCCAGCGTGAAGGCCGAGCCGTTCGGGACGGTGAGCGACACGCTGTCGACCGCGCCGGTCAGTTGGCCGGTGGTGTTGTCGAAGGTGAGGCTGGCGGTGCCCAGGGGGCCGCCGCTGTAGGGGAAGGAGGTTCCCGGCGTCGCCTGCGACTGGTCGAACACCGAGACGTCCCAGGTGCCGGCGCCGGTGTTGGTGAAATAGACGTCGAGCAGCACCTTGTTGCCCAGATTGTCGTAGGCGACCATCGACGACTTGGCGGTATACTGCGCATTCGGATCGTTGCTCGACGGCAGCGGCGAGACGGGCGTGGCGCCTGCCGGCAGATTGGCGCTGAACGACCCCTCGGTGCTCGGCGTCGCCGACATGCCCTGATCCGAGATGGTCACCGGGACGAGGCCCTGGAAGCCGTTGAGGGTGGCCGAGGGCGTGCCGTTCTCGAAGCTGTAGGCCATCAACTGATAGCCGGCCGCGTTGACGAGATTTCCGTTCGCGTCGGGAACGAAGGCGCCGGCGCGGGTCAGATAGGGCGTGCCGCCGGCATCCTGCACGACGAAGAAACCGTTGCCGTTGACGGCGAGGTCGGAGACCGAAGTGGTGTATTGCAGGACGCCCTGCGAACTGATCGAGGAGCGCACCGTGGTGGTGACGCCGCCCGAATTGTAGGCGCCGCCTGTCGACGGCATGATCAGCGACGAAAATTCGGTCGACGAGCGCTTATAGCCCGTGGCGTCCGCGTTTGCGATGTTGTCGGCGACGGTCGACAGGCGGTTGGCTTGGGCGTTCATGCCCGAAACGCCGGTCCGCATCATTCCATACAAGCTCATCGGAGCGTCTCCTCAAGTCTCGTGCGAGAGGCCGTCAGGATAAACACCATGTCTTGCGCGAGGCTGGCGCTGGAATGCAGGGCGGCAGGTCGGCCCATCACGCAACGAGCCGGTAGCCGAGGAAGCGCTTGGAATCGATCGGGTCCTGGCCCAGCCGCTCGCGCAGCTTCTTGCGCAGCTTGGAGATGTGGCTCTCCACGACGTTCTCCTCGACCTCCTCGTCGAAGATTCCGTAGATGGCGTTGAACACCTGGGTCTTGGTGACGCGGCGGCCGCGGTTGGCGGCCAGGTATTCGAGGATGCGGCGCTCGCGACGCGGCAGCGGCAGCGGCTCGCCGTCGATCTCGGGATCGCGGCCGTCCGCGAAGATGCGCATGGCGCCGACTTCGGTGAAGGCAGCCTCCTCATGGGCGCGACGGCGGATAGCGCTGATGCGGGCGAGGATTTCCTTGATGTGGACGGGCTTGCGCACGACGTCGTCGACGCCGGCCTCGAACAGTTTCAACGTGTTTTCGAGAGAGTGCTGCTCGCTGAGGGCGATCACGGGAGCGCCGGTGCGGTCGCGGATCTGGCGGGGAGAGACGCTGCCTTCGCGACAGTCGCCGATCAGGAAGGCGCGCACGGACTTGAGGTCGTCCTCTGCCGCGCTGGAAACCCATTCCTCGAATTCGCAGGGCGCGAAGCCGGCGCTCGCCACCCCTTCGCGCCCCAGCATCGAGCTGTACCCTTCGGTCACCAGCTCACGCTCGTCAACGATCACGATCATCGGCCCGCCCTCCGAATCAACTTTTATGCCCCGTTGCAACAATGGGTAATCGCAGCGGGGAATCGTGACCAACCGTCAAATCTTGCGGATAGTTTCTTGGGAGTCGGGAATCGCTCCGGTTGTATTTGTCCGATAATTTTCGGCGGCGCCGGCGGCTTCCCTCCCGCCCACGCGGGGACGCCGGGATCAAGGTCGGCAGAGGAGGGATATGCAACCTATGGCTGACAGAAGGTGCGGGCGTTTGGCGTCCATTTGCCGAAACCGACAGCCACCATATTGGCGATGACCCGGCAGACATAGACCTTCTGCGCCGGATCGTTGTCGGGACCTGCGTGGTAGCGGGCGACGGCCATCGACCAGGTCTGGTGCCTGGCATGCAGGCTGGCCAGAAAGCGCGCCGCATAGTCGACGTTGCGGCGTGGATCGAGCATCTCGGCGACGCTGCCGAACGCTGCGCCGTGATAGCGATGGTTGATCTGCATGCAGCCGAGATCGATCAGCGTCTTGCCCTGCCGGCGCGCCGTTTCGAAGTCCGCGAGGGCTTCCGCCCGCGAGTGTGGGAACACCGCTTTCCCTTCTATATTCAATGCGTTGGGTTGAAGGCTGCCCTTGTTCCCAGTTTCGGTGAGGCCAACGGCATAAAGGATGCCGGGCGGGATGCCGTAGCGGCCCGCGGCGCGCAGGATCTCCGCCTCGCACGGATTCGCAGGCGCACCGGCGGCGGCGCAGGCAAGGCTAGATGAAAACAGAGCTGCCAGAGCGCCCGCGATGTACAGGCTTCGCCTGATCGAGCGTTTGTCCGTCATGGCCGCCATTGCCTCCTGATTGCCGGCCGCCGGAATTGCTGCCTCCGCCTCCCGACATGCCCTGCTGGAACTGCGCCCCGTCGCGCCCCGGCATGACGGAAGCCTGGTTGCCCGCGTCGATCCGGGCGGCCGCGGTCAATGCCAGCGACGGTTGCATGACGGTGACCGTGCCGACGTCGAGCCCCAGCTTCTTCAGCGAACTGGCGATGGCGTCGCTCTCTTTGGAGAGGTGGCGATAGGCTTCGGCCGTGTCGGGCTTCAGCTCAACCGATAGTTGGTCTCCGGACAGTTTCAGGCTCGCCATCACTGTTCCCAGCTCGGCGGGATGCAACTCGATGCGCAGGGTGTGTGCCGGAACGGCAACAGTCGGGTGCTGCTGCGCAAGCGCTGCGGGGGTCGCAGCCTGGCTTCGCGCGGCGGCGAGCACCTCGGCCAGGTTCGCGACGGTCGAACCGATGGACGGCGCTGCCGGCGCGGGGAAGGATCGTTCCGAAACGACGTGGACCACGTTCGCCTGCTGTCCGGTGTCCTTGCCTGCGTGCGGCGCATCCCTGCCGTCTGCGTCGCCACGGTCCGGCCGGCCGGCCATGCCCCGCAACGCATGAGAAGGTTTCGGTAGCCTTGCCGTTGCCTCGGCATGATCCGGCACGTCATCCGGCATGGACGTGGCGTCGTTCCGGTCCATCCCGCCCATGGCGGCGGGCATGGGCGAGGCGGCGGAGCGCGCTGCCGTCGCCCTGCCGTCAATGGCGGACGGCATGGAAGGCGCTTCCCGTGCTTTCGACAGATCGCCTGCTGTGGCTGCTTCTTCCGCATCGGCAGATGTCACGGCCCCGGTGGCTTTGCCGAAGCGGTCCGTGCGCCCTCGTTCGGCGGACCGGCTGCCTGTCCCCTGGTCGCCCGCCTGCGCCGAAGGCTGGTCATGGCGCACGGCATAGCCGATCGTGGCTATGACCGATGCCTGATCGGGCAGGCGCTTCTGATCCTTCCCGTCACCGTCCTTGCCTTCGTCGTCCGTCGAAGCCGGCTCCGATTTATCGCCGGTCACAGCCTGGCGGCCCGATTGCGGATGGAAAGCGCCGAAGGGCGAAAGACCGGCCGTCTTCCGGCTTTCTTGCCCATCCCCGGAGACGGCGGAATCGGTCTCGGCGTCGTCGTTCCGCTGCGCCGGCCGCTGATCGGCCCCTTGCAGCAGATCGCTGAAACCGCTGCCTGACCCTTTTGCGGCTGCGCCGCCTTTCGGGGGGCCAGCAGGGGAAGCGACTTGCGGATATCCCTGGCCGATGGGCACGGTCATTGCGGCGAGGCTCCCAACAACTGATCGATCTGGTCCAGTTTGCGTTTCGTGTCGCTGATGACGGCGTCGGCCGCTGCGACGGCCGGGCCTTCGTGCTGGGTTGCGGCCATCGCGACCGGTGGCGTTTTCGTTGCGGCCGGAGGAACGGCTGTCGCTTCGGGCAACGGGGCAGGGGCCGCGCCGGCAGGCCGTTCCGACTCGATGCCTTCTACCGGCGGCAGGCCGGCGGCGTCAGCCGGGTCGGCGAGGCCGTCTGCCGGCGAAGCGGCGATTGCCGGCGCCGCCGCAGGCTCGGCGCGCGCTTCGGTCATGGGTTTTTGCAAATCCGTATCCCGTGCCTTGGCCGGCGCGGTCATCTCCCGGGTGATCGCCTCGGCCGCATCCAGAAGTGACCGATCCGCATCGGACAGACGGCCGCGGTCGATCTTTCCGAGCGTCGCGCGCAAATCGTCGACCTTTGCCGAGGTCATGTTCGACAGGCTTGCATAAAGAAGTGCGCGCGGGTCGTCCTGGCTGCCGTTGCCGCCCTTGTCCTGTTCCGCTTTCGCCGACGCGAAGGCGGACAGGCCCGCCAGACCGTCGATCGCCGCGCGGCGGGCGATGCGCAGATAGATAACCTTCTCGCGCTCGGAATCCATCATGCCGGTGATGTCGGCGATCTTGTCCAGGCTGAGCGACATGTTGAGCGCGATCACGCCAGAGACGAAGGAATCGGCGAACTGGCTGGCGTAGGGCGAATGCAGGAAGCGCGCGGTGTATTGCGTCGAGGCGAGCGCGAAGCGCGCCGCGTCGCCGGTCTCGACCGCAATGCCGACCGAGCGGCGCAAGGCCGCTTCCTCGACCAGCGTTCCGGGGCTGAGCAGGCGCGCCTGGTCGAGCAGCGCGAGTGCCTTGACCGGCTCCTCCGAGGCAAGCAGGGAGCCTTTCACCAGCGCGACGAAGGCGCCCAGATCGGCGGGCAGCGTCATCGGATCGATCGGGTCGAACGCCTTGATCGCCGCCGCGGGCTGGCCGCCGAGATAGGCGATCACGCCCTCGGCGACGGCCTTGTCGGTCGCGTCCATCTCGATGCGGCCGACGGCCGCCTTGATCGTGGCGGGATTGCCGCCGCTCATGCCGTAGACCAGAAGGGCGCGCAGATTCCTGGGCTCCCTAAAATCCTCCGCGCCGGCGTTCTTGAAACGTGTATCGGTCAGTTCCAGCAGCTTGACCTGCATCGGCATGGCGGCATGGTCGCCGGCGGCGAGGCGGTCCTGCACGAGCTGGAGGGAGCGCACCATCTGGTAGGGCTGCAGGCCCTCCTGCGCGCGCGCAGCACCGGCGAGAGCGCCGGCGGCGATCAGCAGGCAGGCGGCGTGCAGCCCGGCGCGTCTCATCCGTCCGTCTCCAGCAGGATCTCGATGCGCCGGTTGACGGCGGCAAAGGGGTCGGCCTCGTCCTTGGGCCGGCGGTCTGCGAAGCCGGCGACCTCGGTGATACGCCGCTCGTTCACGCCGCCGCGCACCAGCATGTAGTAGGCCGATTGAGCGCGGGCGCTGGACAGGCGCCAGTTGTCGTAGGCGCCGGAGCGGAAAGGCCGCGCGTCGGTGTAGCCCTGGACGACGACATTGCCTTTGCGGCCGTTGACGATGCGGCCGATCTTCTCCATCGCCAGCACCAGTTCGCGGCTGGGTACGGCCGAGCCGATCTCGAACATGCCGAAGTCGAGCTGGTCGGTGACAGAGATGACGACGCCCTTGTCGGTGGCGACGGCCGAGATGCCGGCGCCGATCTTTTGCGACTTGAAGGCCTGCGCGAGTTCCCTGCCGACTTCGGCGGCTGCTTTCTCGGTGGCCGCGCTCGGCTTTTTCTCCTGCGGCGTCGCTGCGGCCTCCTCCTTGTCCGTTTCGGCGGCGGCCTTCTGCGCACTGCCTGGGGAGGCGGCGGAGGCCGCTTGAGGCTGCGATCCTGCGTCGACCGGCGAAGAGGATGGCTCGACCTTCGGCGGTGGGGTCAGCTTGACTTTCGGCGCCTGCGTCTCGGCGAGCTTGTCGCCCGGACCGGCGAGATCGCCCTCGATCTTCGGGCGCTGCGCGCTCGCCTCGGCGAGGGGGGCGGGAGCCTGCTGCGACCAGAAATCGGGCGAGAACGGGTCGCGATAGGACTGACCGCCCGACGCTCCGGTCGCGGGGCCGGCGTCCTGCATGCCGCCGTCGCCCTTGGCGGAGACGTTCTGCATGGTGCCCGTGTCGGCCGCGATCTCGGACAACACGGCGTAGGGGTCGGCGAACAGTTTCTCGTCCTTGCTCTCGGTCGGTTCGGCGGAGCTTTCCCTGTCGGCCTTCTCGGCCTTGTCATCGGTGGTGCCGGGATTGCCGGCGCCGCTCTGGCCGGCCTTCTTGGCGTGCTCCTGCGGGTCCTGTCCCGTCAGGCCGACGGCGGACGGGCCATCGCCGAGATCTTCCAGTCCCTTGCGGCTGGCGTTGCGGTCGATCAGCTTCACCGGATTGAAGTAGGAGGCGACGGCCGCCTTGGTCTGCTCGTTGGCCGCGTTGATCAGCCACATGACGAGGAAGAAGCACATCAGCGCTGTCATGAAGTCGGCGAAGGCGATCTTCCAAGCGCCGCCGTGATGGCCGTCGTCGTGATCGTCGTGGTTGCGACGGACGATGATGATTTCCTTGTGTTCGGAACCGTCCGCCACGCTCATGCCAGGATCTCCGACAGGGCGTGGGACCACTCGGATATCCTCGTCTCAAGCACGGTGTCGTCGACCGTTACGGTCAGATCGAAGCCGGAAGCTTCGCTAAAATCTAGGTTGCTGGCGCGCTCTCCCATGGCTTCGCGCAGCGCTTCGAAAAGCAGGGCGGGGCCGCTCACCCTGATCCGCATGGTCTCATCGTCGCCGAGCGTTTCGCCGATGACGCGCGCCAGGGACTCGAGCGAGCGCCTTTGCAGGTCGTCGGCCATCACCGACCCCAGAATGCGCGCTACCTGGCTGCCGATCATCTCGCCCAGGCGGCTTTCGAGCGCCTGCATGTGATCGGCGACGGTGGCGCCGATGTCCTTGCCGAGGCTCGCCATGAAGGTCTCGGCTTCCTCGGCATTCGCCTTGCGCTCGGCCTCGAGTTCTTCCCTGTGGGTTGCGGCCAGCCGCATCTCGATCTCGGCCGTGGCCTCGGCCACCCGTTCCGCCAGCAGCGCTTCGGTATCGACGGCCGCGACCGGAGCGACTGCCGGTTGCGAGACCGGACCAGGCGCCTGCGGCCGCGGCGGCCGCGAGCCGAAGTCGGTCAGCAGGTCGAACAGGGCATTGGCAGGCATCAGGCGGCTTCCTGGGCAGCCGCCCATTTGCGCAGGATCTGCGCGGTCCGCTCTTCATTGAGATCGACCATGCGGGCAAGGCGTTCCTGCGGCGCGGGCCGCAGCTTCTGGCGCAGGTCGTCGAGTGGGGTCTGGCGTGGGTTGGGCAGGGCGCCGGCGGGCGCATCCGTGGCCATATCGGGATTGGGCAGGGAACGCTGAACATCCTCGAAGCTGGGGCTGGGCAGGGCTTCGGGCCGGGCCGTCAGCGCGGAGGCCATCGGCCTCAGGCCGAAGAAGGCGACCAGGAAGACCACCACGATGAAGGCGCCGGCGTTGATCATGGTGCCGGTATAGTGGCCGACCGATTCCATGAAGCTCGGGCCCGTCGCCGGCTGGCCGTCCAGACCGTCGAGGAATTCGACCGCCGACACGTCGATGACGTCGCCGCGCTTTTCGTCGAGCCCCGTGGCGGACGAGACCATCTTCTGGATATCGGCCACACGCTGGGCGATCTGGTCGGCGGTCGCATCCTTGCCGAGGATATCCCTGAGCCGCTGCTGGTTGACGACGACGGCGATCGACATCTTGGTCAGCGAATAGCCGTTGGAGACCGTGGCGATCTTCTTGGAATTGATCTCGTAATTGGTGATCTCCTCCTTGCGGTCGTTCTGCGAGCTCGACTGCGGACCTTCGGTCGAGGCCGTCTGCGCCTCGGGCAGATTCTGCTCCACGCTGGTCGGCGTCGAGGCCTGCTTCTGGTTGCTTTCCTCGTTCGACTTGACCGTCTGGACGGAGCGCTCGACGCGCGAGTTGGGATCGAAGATGGTCTCTTCGGTCTGGCGGGAATCGGTGTTGACGTCCGCCTTGACGGAGGCGCGGAAATTGTCCGGCCCGAGATAGGGGGCCAGCGCCCGGCGGATGTTCTCCTCGATCTGTGTCTCCACCGTCTGCTCGATGCCGAGCGTGCGGGCGGCGCTGGTGTTGGACGGGTCGTCGCCGGTGGCGAGCAGGTTGCCGCTGGAATCCAGCACTGTCACCTCGTCGGCGGTGAGCGAAGGAACGGCTGCGGCGACGAGATGGCGGATCGACATCGCGGTCTTTTCGGCATCGAGGCCGGAATAGCGGATGACCACGGAGGCGGACGGTTTCTGCTCGTCGCGGCGGAAGTTGGCGCGTTCCGACATGACGATATGGACGCGCGCCGCCTTGACGCCGGAGATCGACTGGATGGTCCTGGCGATCTCGCCTTCGAGAGCGCGGACGCGGGTGATCTGCTGCATGAAGGAGGTCAGGCCGAGCGAGCCGACATTGTCGAACAGCTCGTAGCCGGCATTGGTGGAGGTGGGCAGACCCTTTTCGGCAAGCAGCATGCGCGCCTGCGCGGTGCTGCCGGCCGCGACCAGCACGCTGGTGCCGTCGGTGCCGACGTCGAAGGAAATGCCGGCTTCGCCAAGCACCATGCCGATCTGGTTCACGTCGGAACGGTCGAGGCCGACATAGAGGGTCTCGTAGGCCGGGCGGTTGAGATACACGGACGCCACGCCGATGACCGCCAGGACCAGCACGGTGATGCCGGCCATGATGGCCAGGCGCTTCGCTCCGAAAGCCTGGAGATTGGCGATGATGGTCTTCAACTGTTCCGGCACGGCTTCACGGCTCCCGCATGACTGCCCATGGCGAGCCTAGAGCGCGAAGCTTGTGCGAAAATGAAATGGCCGCCCGACATGGTTATCCATGAGGGCGGCCATTCGCGTGCGTGGATTGGGAAAGCGTCAGCCCTTGAAGAGCGACAGGATCGACTGCGAGGTGGAATTGGCGATCGACAGCGACTGGATGCCGAGCTGCTGCTGCACCTGAAGGGCCTGCAGCTTGGTCGATTCCTGGTTCATGTCGGCGTCGACGAGCTGGCCGACGCCGCGGTCGATGGAGTCCATCAGCTTGGAGACGAAATCCTTCTGCATGTCGACGCGGGACTTCGCGGCGCCGAGCTCGGAGGCCGCCGCCGTCATGTTGCCCAGCACCTTCTCGATGTCGGTCAGGAGATTGTCGAACTTCTCGTCGTCCGTCGTGCCGGTCACGCCCGTCAGGTCCGAGACGTCGAGGTTCAGCGCGGACTTGCCCGAGGTCGTGCCCGCCGAGTCGAGGATGCCTGCGTCGGCGGCATTGGAATCGATCAGCCGTATATTCGCGTAATCGATGTCGATCGATCCGGTCACGACCGCGCCGGTCGAGTCACGGTTATAGGAAGAGATGATATGCAGCGTGGTATCGGTGGAAGTCGAATCCGTCTGCAGGAGGTTCGCGCCCGCGTAGGACGCACCGCCGATGTTGTCGGCGAGCTGCGCCTGCAGGGAGGCGATCTCGCTCTGGATCTTGGCGCGATCCTCGCCGCTCGAAGTCTTGGCCAGGAGGATCTTGGACTTGATGTCGTCGATGACGTCGATGGCGCTGTTCATGGCGGTGTAGGCGGTGTCGACCTTGCCCGCGCCCAGCCCCAGTGCATCCTGGACGACCGAGTTGGCCTTGTTGTCCGAGCGCATTGTGGTCGCGATCGACCAGTAGGCGGCGTTGTCGCTCGCATCGGCGACACGATAGCCGGTCGAAATGCGGTTCTGCGTTTCCTCGAGCTGCTTGTTGGTCGCATTGAGACTCTGCAACGCCGTCATCGCAGAGACATTCGTCATGATGCTTGCCACGGACCCACCCTTTCCTCAGACAATCCGCAATCCGCCACGCGGGCGCAGACGATTGGTTAACCATAGTTAGCTCGCTATGGTTAACAGCGGATTAAGGGGATGGGCGTGGAAAAGCCACAAAAGAAAAAGGCCGCGCCCTGTTGGGCGCGGCCTTTCCGTGACTATCCGCCGGCCTGGCCGGCGCCGGTCGCTTAGCGGAACAGCGACAGGATCTGCTGCGAGCTCGAATTGGCGATCGACAGCGACTGGATGCCGAGCTGCTGCTGCACCTGGAGAGCCTGCAGGCGGGTCGATTCCTCGTTCATATCGGCATCGACGAGTTGGCCGACGCCGCGGTCGATCGAGTCGGACAGCTTGGAAACGAAGTCCTTCTGCATGTCGACGCGGGCCTTGGCGGCGCCGAGCGAGGCAGCGCCGGTCGCCATGTCGCTGAGGCCGGCTTCGATGCCGGTCAGCATGTCGTCGAAGTCGGTCGAGTCGAGCGTGGCGCCGGTGACGTCGAGCGTCAGGATCGAGGCGGTGGCCCCGCCGGCGCCCGTGGTGGTGAACTCGGTGTCGAGTATGCCGGCCTTGGACGTGCTGGAATCGATCAGGCGGGTGTCATCGTAGGCGACGTCGATGGTGCCGGTCGTGACCGCACCCGTGGAGTCACGGTTGTAGGAGGTCATGACCGTCAGCTTGGTGTCGGTCGTGGAGGTCGAGTCCGTCTGCAGCAGGTTCGAGCCGGCATAGTTGGCGCCGCCGATGTTGTCGGTGAGCTGCGCCTGCAGGGACGCGATTTCCGTCTGGATCTTGGCGCGGTCGTCGGAGCTGGAGGTCTTGGCCAGCAGCACCTTCTCCTTGATCTGGTCGACGACGTCGATCGAGGAGTTCATGGCGGTGTAGGCGGTGTCGATCTTGCCGGCGCCGAGGCCGAGAGCGTCCTGGAGGACCGAGTTGGCCTTGTTGTCGGAACGCATGGTGGTGGCGATCGACCAGTAGGCGGCGTTGTCGGACGCGCTCGAGACGCGGTAGCCGGTCGAAATGCGCGACTGGGTGGTCTCGAGGGCCTTGTTGGTGGCGTTCAGGCTCTGCAGGGCGGTGAGCGCAGAGGTATTGGTCATGATGGATGACATGGGTACACGTACCTTTTACACGGAAAACTGACTGCATACCGGCCCGACCGGTATGACGGTGCGGCATCATGCCAATGATCGCTGAAGAGGATCACCCGCCATCTGTGAACGCATAATGGCGGCAAGTTCCTACCAAACGGATAAAGCCGAAGGTTAACGGGAATCTTTTGCCGGATTTTTCGGCAGGCGGCGAACCACAGTTCGCGCCAGGCGATGCGCGCTGTTCAGTGGAAGGAGCGCACCAGGGAGCCGACCAGCAGGTTCCAGCCGTCGATCAGCACGAAGAACAGGATCTTGAAGGGCAGCGACACCACCGTCGGCGGCAGCATCATCATGCCCATCGCCATGGTGATGGTGGCGACGATCAGGTCGATGACAAGGAAGGGCAGGACGATCAGGAAGCCGATCTCGAAGCCGCGCCTGATCTCGGAGATCATGAAGGCGGGGACGAGGATGCGCAAATCCACAGTGTCGCGCGCCACCTGCTGGCCGCGCTCGCGGGCGAGGTCGGCGAACAGGTCGAAATCCTTGTCGCGCACGTTGCGCAGCATGAAGGCGCGGAAGGGGTCGGAAATCTTCTCCAGCGCTTCGGTCTGGCTGATCTCATTGTTCATCAACGGCCGCACGCCGCCGGACCACGCCTGATCGAAGGTCGGCGACATGACGTAAAAGGTCATGAACAGCGACAGCGAGATCAGGATCAGGTTGGCCGGGGTGGATTGCAGGCCCATGCCGGCGCGCAGGATCGAGAAGGCGATGACGAAGCGGGTGAAGCTCGTCACCATGATGAGCAGGCCCGGCGCGACCGAAAGCACGCTGAGCAGACCGAACATCTGGATGATATAGGCGACGGTGGTGCCGTTGGCCTGGGCGATGCCGCCGAGGTCGATCTGCTGGGCGGACGCGGCCGTGATGCCGGCCAGGAGGACGGCGGCGGCGATCAGAAAACGTTTCATTCGAACAGCAGCGTCCTGATCAGGACGTCCTTGGCGTGGCCGCCGCTGCGGATCGCCGCGCGCTCCTGCATGTCGGCCTTGAGATGCAGATAGCCGCTGGCGCCTTCCACCTGGTGCATCTTCACGGTGCGCAGGTAGGCGAGCAGGTCCTGCTGGATGGCTTCCTGCACCTGGACGGGCTGTGGCGCGTCGAACATGACGGCGAGATCCATGCGCACCCATACGTCGGCAGGCGCGGCCAGATTGGTGGTGATCGGCGCGAGGTTGACCAGGACCGGCGCGCCCGGCGCCGGCTTTTCCTCGTGCGGCGCTTCGGCCTTCTTCTCGTGATCGACCTTCGGCGGCGGCGCGGGCAATTCGGACTTCTTGAGATAGGAGCCCGAAAGCCAGCCGACGCCCAGCGCCGCCGCCGTCATCGCAGCCAGCATGACGAGCTGGATGACGAGAGACGGCCCCTTGGGGGCGGCGGGCTTTTCTGCTTCAACGAGCGCCATCCCGGCCTCCTAGAAGGGCAGGACCTGATCCAGCACCTGCTGGCCGTAGGCCGGCTGCTGGACCTCGGAGACGCGGCCGCGGCCGCCGTAGGAAATGCGGGCCTCGGCGATGCGGTCGTAGGCGATGGTGTTTTCCGCACCGATGTCGGCGGGGCGAACGATGCCGGCGATGGTCAGTACCCGAAGCTCGTAGTTTACCCGTACTTCCTGCGAGCCTCTGATCATCAGATTGCCGTTCGGCAATACCCCCGTGACGACGGCGGCGACGTTGAGTTCAAGGTTCTCGGAGCGCTCGATCGCGCCGTCGGCGTTCGTCTCGGTCTTGGAGTTGAGCGACCCGGACCCTTTGCCGCCGGCGCTGTAATCGTTCCAGCCGAGATCGGCGTCGAAGCCGAGCGTGCGGCTGGAGGTGCGGCTGCGGTCGTTCTCGTTCTTGAACTTGGCGCGGTCGTTGATCTTGATCTTGACGGTGAGGATGTCGCCCGTCTGCAAGGCGCGCGGATCGGTGAACAGCCGGCTCTGGCGGTCGTTCCACAGCGAAAACCGCTTCACCGGCGCGGCCGGCGGCTCGGGATAGCTGGCGGCCGAGACACTGCCGGTGGTGATGCCGGAGCCGACCGGCGACAGCGCCGGCTCCTTGTTGACCTCGCGCAGGTCGGAGGCGCAGCCGGAAAGGGCCGCGGCGGCCAGGATCAACCAGATTCCACGCATCATGACGGGTCCACCCTGCGGGCCGCGCTCGCCATGATGCCGGTCAGCGTGGCGGCGGCCTTCGTGTCCATTTCGTTGAGGATGACGCCGGCCTTGCGCGGCTCCAGCTTCATGAGGATGGCGGCGGCGAGCTCGGCGTTGACGGCGGCCAGCCGCTCGGCGGCGGCGTCGGGCTTCATGTCGGCGTAGATCTTGACGACGCCTTCCTGAGCGCGGGCGAGGAAGACCTCGCGCCGCTTCAGCCAGGATTCATATTCGGAGCGCTTGTCCTCCAGCGCCTTGATGCGCTTGTCGACCTCGTCCTGAAGCTGTTTCAGCTCGGCGGCCTGGAGCGCATAGCGCCGGTCGCGCGCCGCGTCGGCGATGTTGGAGCAGAAACGCTCGACGTCGCTTTCCTGCACCTGCGGTCCGGGCGCGTCGGCGGGCGAGGTTTCCCGCGCGAGCTGCTGCGGTTGCGCCGCGTCCTGGCCGCCGGGCAGGACCTGGCGCACAGGCTCGGTGGCGAAAGCGGGAAGCGTGGTCACGGCCATCATGGAAATGCCGATCAGGCAGACGGCTCGGACGGAGGAGAGGAGGCGGTTTTCCTTCATGACGGCGGCCTATTGCAGCACCAGGTCGGCCTGGAGCGCGCCGGCCGACTTGATGCCTTGCAGGATTGCGATGATGCCGTCCGGCTTGACGCCGAGCCGGTTCAGCCCCGCCACCAGCGTCTGCAGGTCGGGCCCGTCCAGCACGGCGACCTTTGCGTCCGGCTGGTTCGCCTCGATGGCGGTGTTGGGCTCGACCGCCGTCTCGCCGCGCGAGAACGGCTCCGGCTGGACCACCGTCGGCGCCTCGGTGATGCGCACCGTCAGCGTGCCGTGGCTGATGGCGACGCGCGAGATCTTCACCTCGTTGCCGATGACGATGGTGCCGGTGCGCGAATCGACGACGACGCGCGCAGGCGTGTCGGATTCGACGACGAGGTTCTCCAGTTCGGCATAGAAGCGCGCCGCCGATATTTTTCGCGGCTTCCTGATCGAGACCGTGCGGGCGTCGTTCTCGGCGGCGAGGCGGGCGCCGAAGCGGCGGCTGGTGTAGTCGTTGATGGCGTCGGCGATGCGCACGGCGGTGGAGAAATCGGGGTTGCGCAGTTGCAGGGTCAGGATCGCCTGGTCGCCGAATTCGGCCTCGACGGCGCGTTCCACCAGGCCGCCGTTTGGGATGCGGCCGGCCGTCGGCACGCCTTGCGTAAGCTGCTCGGCCTGACCCTGCGCTGTGAAGCCGGAGACGATGAGCGATCCCTGGCCGACCGCATAGATCTCGCCGTCGGCCGCCTTCAGCGGCGTCATGACCAGCGTGCCGCCCTGGAGGGAAGTGGCGTCGCCCATCGAAGAGACGTTGATATCGATGCGCGCGCCCGACTGCACAAAGGGCGGCATGTTGGCGGTGACGATGACGGCCGCGACATTCTTGGCGCGCGCCTGCCCGCCTTCGGTGGCGATGCCGAGGTTCTGCAGCATGGCGCGGATCGACTGCTCGGTGAAGGGCGAGTTGCGCAGCGAATCGCCGGTTCCTTGCAGGCCGATCACCAGGCCGTAGCCGACGAGCTGGTTGTCGCGGGCGCTCTGAAGCTGGGCGATATCCTTGATGCGGGCGGCGACCTGGCCGGGCGGCAGCGAGCTAGGGCCTGCGGACACCTGGAACATGCGCGCCGTGGTCGCGGCGTCGTAGCTCGGGTCGTCGAACACGCCGCCGTTCTTCGCGGCGATCGCCCGCTTCTGCTTTGCGGTGAGGCCGTCCGCAAGCGCCGGCTGCGCCGCCAGCGCGGTCGCCGCCAGAAGACAGAAAAACCGCCTCATGACGCGCCGACCCTGACCGTGCCGTCCGCCATCACTGTGCCGGAGAAGACCTTGCCGCTATCGGGATTGCGGACCTTCACCATGTCGCCCGCGGAGCCCGGCTCCAGCGTGACCGCGGTGGCGGAGATCGTCAGGGCGCCTGCGATGAAATAGACCTGCACGGGCGCGCCGCGCTCGACCAGCCAGGCGTCGCGGATCGCGGTGGCGGGAATATAGCGGCCCGGCAGCAGCGTGCGCTTGGCGATCTTGCCGTCGAGTTCGCTTTCCGTGGTCGCCACGGCGTCCGGCTTGTGGCGGCCGGGCAGCAGCGTCACTTCCTTGAGCGAGGTGAGAGCGATGGTCTCGCCCGGATAGATGACGCGGTTGGGGATCAGCACGACCTCGTTCGCCGCGGCCTCGTTCGCCGCGGCGCAGAGCGCCAGCGCGAGCACGGCCTGCGAGGCGAAGCGGAGGATGCGCGCGGCCATCGTCGTCACCCGATGTTCTTGGAGACGACCGAAGCCATGTCGTCGGCGGCCTGGATGACCTTGGAGTTCATCTCGTAGGCGCGCTGCGCCGAGATCAGCTCGGTGATTTCCTTGACCGGATCGACGTTGGAATTCTCCAGATAGCCCTGCTCGATGGTGGCGTAGCCCGGATCGCCCGGAATGCCGACATTGGCGGGGCCGGAGGCGGTGGTTTCCTGGAAGAGGTTGTCGCCCAGCGGCGCCAGCCCCGCCTCGTTGGCAAAGGTGGCGAGCGTGAGCTGGCCGATATCCTGGAGATCGGTCTGGCCGTCGATGCGGGCGAAGACCTGGCCGGTCTTGTTGACGATGACCTCGACGGCATCGGCCGGCACGGTGATCGCCGGGATGACGGTGGCGCCGTCCACGGTCACCAGCTGGCCGGTCGCGTTGGTGTTGAAGGCGCCGGCGCGGCTGTAGAGCGTGCCGCCGTCGGCGCCTTCGATCTGGAACCAGCCCTTGCCGGTCAGCGCCAGATCGAAGGCGTTGCCGGTCTGGGTCAGGTCGCCCTGGGTGTGGACGTTGCGCACGGCGCTGGTCTTGACGCCGAGGCCGATGGAAACGCCCTCGGGCACAACCGAACCGTTCGCCCGGTTCGGCACGCCCTGGGTGCGGTCCACCTGGTAGAGCAGGTCGGAGAATTCGGCGCGGGCGCGCTTGTAGCCGGTGGTGTTGATGTTGGCGATGTTGTTGGCGATGACCTCGAGATTGGTCTGCTGGGCGTTCATGCCGGTCGCTGCGATGGCGAGTGCTTTCACGGGGCTGTCCTCATATGCTCATGCGGCTGACGTCGAGATAGGCGCTGACGATCTTGTCGCGGATGGCGACGGCGGTCTGGAGCGCCTGCTGGGCGCTCATCACCGCGTCGACGACCTGGCGCGTGTCGGCATTGCCCTTCAGCGCGTCGATCGACATCTGTTCCGCGTGCTGGAGGGTATCGACCGTATGGGTGGCCGCCCGGCCCAGAGCCTGGGCGAAGGTACCCGAACCGCCGGTCGCGGGCGACGAGGCAGCGCCGCCTGGCAGCAGGCTGCCGTTCGGGTCGTCGAGGCGCGCCGGCCGCAGAGGGATGGCGCCGATTCCGCCGATCATCACTGGTTCCTCATCAGGTCGATGGTCATGGAGATCAGGTCGCGCGCCTGCTTGATGACCTGGAGATTGGCTTCGTACGAGCGGTTCGCCTCGGTCATGTCGGCCATTTCCACCAGGACGTTGACGTTCGGCATCTTGACGTAGCCATTCTTGTCGGCCGCCTCGTTGCCCGGCTGGAACTCGACGGGGAAGTCGGAGGGGTCGCGGTCGATCGAATTGATCTCGACGAGGTTGGCGCCGGAGGGGCGGTCGAGCTCCGAGGCGAAGGAGATCGTCTTGCGGCGATAGGGGTCGGCGCCGGGCGTTGTGCCGGTCGATTGCGCGTTGGCGAGGTTTTCCGAAACCACGCGCAGCCGCTCCGACTGGGCGCCGAGGCCGGAAGCGGCAACCTTGAGGGCGGCTGTCAGTGCGTCCATCGTCCGTCAGCCCTTCGTCGCCATCGTCATCATCGTATGGAACGCCTTGACGATGGCGGTGTTGAGCTCGAAGGAGCGGCGGACCTCGCCGGCCTTCATCAGTTCGTTCTCCAGCACCACCGTGTTCTTGGAGGGCATGGGCGGGCCGTCATAGTCGATCGGCTTGACGGCGAAGCCGCCATTGGCGCCGGCGCTACCCAGATGACCGGCCTGCGTAGAGGCAAGCGTCACCGCTGTGCGGTCAAGCACCTTCTCGAACGGCTCGACGTCGTTCGCCAGATAGCCGGGCGTGTTGGCGTTGGCGATATTGCCGGCCACCGCCGTCTGGCGGACGGCCAGCCACTCAGCCTGTTTGGAGGCGAGATCGAAAAGATTGACGGGCTCCATGGGGAACTCTCCGGGCAAGCTGCCCCAAAGTAGGGTCCCAGTCTTGCGCGGGCCTTGCGCGGGCGGGTTGCGACGTCATTGACGAACTGTAATTTATAAATTACATTTATTTGCGATGGAGCTGAAGCAGACCGACCTGTTCCGCCGATGGGAACGGAAGCTGAAGGATCAAAAAGCAAAGGCGATGATTGCCGCTCGCCTGTTTCGGCTCGCAAACGGTCTGGCGGGCGATGCTTCACCTGTCGGCGCCGGGGTGAGTGAGTTGCGCATCCATTACGGACCTGGATATCGCATCTACTTCCAACAGCGTGGTGATACGATCATCGTTCTGCTTTGTGGTGGAGACAAAGGCAGCCAGGTACGGGATATTGCTGCTGCAAAGCGCCTCGCGGAAGAATGGGCTGAATAAGATGACCGAGAAATTGTACGACTACGATCCTGCGGATGCGCTGAAGTCCGACGAGGCGATCGAGATGTTCCTGGCCGACGCCTTCGAGACCGGCGACGCACGCTATATCGCAAAGGCCCTCGGCGTGGTTGCTCGCGCAAAGGGAATGACCAGGATCGCCCGCGAGACCGGGTTGGCGAGGGAGCAGCTTTATCGATCTTTCAGCGAAGAGGGCAATCCGACGCTGGAAAGCACCATTGCGGTTATGAAGGCCATCGGATTCGATATAACCGGCAAACGCCACGCCGCTTAGAAGCAGGCGGAGACAGTCATTTCGAGAGTTCGACCACCCGGTCGGCACTGGTCACCAGCACCCAGCGGCCGTTGCGCTTCTCGATCGATTTCACGCGGGTGGAATCGGGCAGCGTGGCGCCTTGCTGCACCACCCAGAGGCCGGCGTCGTCCTCGATCATGGCGCGGCCGTTGGCGACGTGGACGAGGCGGAACTCGGCTGCTTCGGAAGGGAAGGGCTGGTCTTCGAGGCCCGGTGCGTTCTCCGGCGTCTCCGGCTTCGTCTGCACGGTGCCGGTGGAGAACAGGTCGAGATTCTTCTTCATCGTCTGGGCGGCCGCGTCGGCGAGGTCGTCGCCGGTCCTGGGATCGATCATGATGCGGCCGGCATTGTGACCCCGTCCGCCGAGGGCGATGGCCTGCACGCCGAACTGTTCCTGATTGAAGAAGATGTACCAGGGAAAGAGTGCGCAGGTCAGGCCCAGCACGACGCCGAGCGCGGCGATCACGAGGTCGCTGCGGCGGTCCTTTTTCTTCTCGGGCCTGGGGAACTGGACCGCGGGCGGCGGTCCCCAGTTCTGGGCGGGCGCATCCTTCATGGCAGCGACTCTAGAGCCGCTGTCGCTACCATTTGGTAAATCCCGGCTCCGGCTGTAATCGCCTGCTGCCGCAAAGGCCGGGAAGGCCGGCCGCGCCTGTCGGACAGGCCCGCCAAAAGCCGGCTTGCCGGTCGTCTCAGACGGTTGTTCATACGGCTGCTCGCTACGAAGCCCGTCCAACCTTGCCTGGAGCTCGGCAAGCTGGTCGGGCTTGCGGCCTGGCAGGCGCAGGGAGGTCAGCCGCCTGAACGCCGCGGCCGACCATGTTTCGATGCGCTGTAGCGAGCGTGGCTTGGAGAACAGGTCACCCAGGAATTCTCCCGCCTGCCGGCGCCATTGGTTTATGGTCAAGCGGAGGATCGGCCAGCCGTCGGCTGAAGTAGTCCCCGCAGGAGCCGATGCGAAGGCGAAATGCGGGGAGCGGCCGCCGAATTCGGCCTTCTCGATGCGCGCCAGTTGCTCGCGCAGCAACCGCTCGGTCTTCTGCCGTTCAGTCTCCTGCATCGGCATTCTGCTTTACCTTGAGGTGACGGGCGAGGTCGACGAAGGGGTCGGCGGACGGCTCGTCGCGCGGTGTCTGCGTCAGCGCCTCGTAGATCAGCGGCACCTGGCGCACCGCCATGTCGAGTTCGGGGTCGGCGCCGCCCTGGTAGGCGCCGAGCAGGCGGATGTCGCGCGTGTCCTCGAAACGCGAGATCATCGCCTTCAGCCGGGTCACCAGCGCCTTCTGCTCCTGGCTCCAGGCCTTCGCCGCAAGGCGAGAGATCGAAGCGAGCGGATTGACGGGCGGATAGCGGCCCTGCTCGGCGATGGCACGGTCGAGCACGACATGGCCGTCGAGGATACCACGCACGGAATCGGCGACAGGATCGTTGTGGTCGTCGCCGTCGATCAGCACCGAGATGATCGCGGTGATCGAGCCCTTGCCCTCGGCGCCGGGGCCGGCGCGTTCCAGGAGCTTCGGCAGTTCGGTGAAGACCGATGCGGGATATCCCCGCGCCACCGGTGCCTCGCCGCTTCCGGTCGCCACCTCGCGCAGCGCATGGGCGAAGCGGGTGACGGAGTCCAGAACGAGAAGCACCCGGTCGCCCCGGTCGCGGAAATATTCGGCCACCCGCATGGCCGTGTCGGGCGCGCGCCGCCGCATCATCGCGCTCTCGTCGCTGGTGGCGACCACGGCCACCGTCTTGGCCATCGCCGCGGCGCCGATCGTGTCCTCCAGGAACTCGCGCACCTCGCGGCCGCGCTCGCCGACAAGGGCGACGACGACGGTGTCGAACGCGTCGGCGGCGGCAAGCATGGCGAGCAGCGTCGACTTGCCGACGCCCGAGCCGGCGAAGACGCCCATGCGCTGGCCGAAGCAGAGCGGCGTGAAGATGTCGATGACGCGCACGCCGGTGCGGAACGCGGTGCCGACGCGCTGGCGCTGCAAGGCGCCGGGCGTGGCGTCGGGCGCGCTCGCCGCGTCTCCCCGCAGCAGCGGCGGGCCGTTGTCGATGGCGCGGGCAAGCGCATCGATGCTGCGGCCGCGCCAGGAGTCATGCGGATCGATCGTCAGCGGCCCGCGCCGGAACACGGCGTCACCGATGCCGGCGTCCGAATTGCGCTCGAAGGGCGCGACGACGACCTGCTCGCGCCCGATCCGCACCACTTCGCCGTGCCGGGCGCCGGCATGGCTGCGGTGCTCGATGATGTCGCCGAGCCGCGCGATCTCGGACAGGCCGTGAACGGCGTAGTGGGTGGCCGAAACCTCGACGATGCGGCCGCCGCGTCTGAGCAGCTCGTCGCTGCCGTCGAAACGGCGCCACAGACGCTCCAGCATGGCCAGGCTGCCGGTTGCCGAAGGCGCCGCGGACTCGGATCGGCGGACCGACAGGTTGAGCGCCGTCGGCTCGCTGCGGCTTGGCGCGTCTTCCCGACCGATCATTTGGACCCGAGCGTCTTGATGGCTTCCTCAGTGGAGGAGCCGGTCTTGCGGACCAGCGCGGCCACGTCCTCGAAGGCGCGCTGGACCTGGATCAGCCGCGTCATCTCGAGCACCGGATTGACGTTGGATTCCTCCACGAAGCCCTGCGCCACACCGACGTCGATGCGGTCGGTGACCGGCTCCGGGGCGCGCGTCGGCACGATGCCGGAATTGCCGTAACGGACAAAATTCTCGCCGGGGTCGAACTGGTAGAGCCCGATGGCGCCGGCGAGATTGTCGTTCTGGCGCAGCGAGCCGTCCGCGCCCGCCACCGGCGGGCCGCCGCGCGGGTCGAGCTGGACGGGCGCGCCGCCGGCGTCGAGCACCGGATAACCCTCGACCGACATCAGCTCGCCGTTCTCGTTCATGGAAAAACGGCCGTCGCGGGTCATGATGGTGCCGCCCGGCGTCTCCAGCGCGAACCAGGCGTCGCCCTGAATGGCGAAGTCGAACGGATTGTTGGTCTGCGTCAACGCGCCGTTGGCTGCGGAAAGATAGGTGTTGCCAGACGATGCGAAGGAGACGGACTTCTGGCCTGTGCCGGAGACAACGTCCTGGAAGCGGATGCCGGTGGCGCGAAAGCCAACGGTCGAGGCGTTGGCGACGTTGTCGGCGATGGTATCGAGCCGCCGTTGCAGCGCGATCTGCGCGGAAAGGGAAACGTAGAGGCTGTCCTGCATCGGCGCGCGCTTTCAGAATTTCAGTTGCTGCATGGCCATCAGAAGATCGGTGGAGACGCCGATCGTCGTCGGTTGCGAAAAGAGCACGCTGACCGAGGTGGCGGCCGTCGAGGTGGGGTTCTGCAACTCGTACATGGAGGTGAAGCGGGTGATGAACTTGTCGAGCTTGTCGGGATCGGCGAAGTCGGCGATGTCCATCTTGGATTCGAAGAACTTGACCTGCTGGTCGATGTCGGCGCTGGCGAAGGAATCCGGCATGCCGAAGGCCGTACGCACCACCTGCGACAGCGCCTTGTCGGCCAGGACCTCGTACCAGTTGGTGAGGCTGCCCGCCTGGCGCTGGAAATAGAGCGCGAGGCGCACGCCGTCATTGGTCTGTCCGGCGTCCTCTTCCAGCGTCTGGCGCATGTATTTGTCGACCACCGGCTGCCGGCTCGACACATAGGTGGTCGCGTCCTCGCCATAGGCTTCGAAGTTGAAGGCCGCGGCAAGGCCGGCATAGGCCTTGTTCGACAGTTTGTTGGCGACGCTGTCTTCGTCGCGGATGCCGCCTTCAAGCACGGAGCGGATCAGCTTCGGGTCTTCCTTCGCCGGGTCGAGGCCGTAGGACGACAGGACGTAATTGTAGAGCCGCTTGTCGGCGAACAGGTCGTCGATCGACTTCACGTCGCTGACATGGGCGAGATAGTAGCTGGTCTCGGCGTTCACATAGTCGGCGCTCGGCTTGATCAGGCCAAGCTGCGATTTCTCGGTGTAGAGCTTCGTGGTGTCCTTGAGGACGCTGTCCTGTTTGGTCGCCTGGTCGCTGTACTGGGCGAAATCGAAGGCGGAGACGAAGTTGACCCAGCGCTGGTCGCCCTTCTGGTTCGCGGGCGAAAGCGGGTCGCTGACGCCGCCTTCGAGCATCTTGCGGATGGTCTTGGGCGTCTCGGTGGAAGCGTCGAGGCCGTAGGTCGACATGGCGTAGGTCAATAGGCGCTTGTCGGCGAGGAAATCCGTGACATTCCTGACCTTGCCGATGTTAGCGAGGAAATAGTCGGTCTCGCCCTGGATGGTGTCGGCGTCGGGCTTCATCAGCACCATGCCGGTGCCGCCGACATAATTCTTCGGCACGCCAGCCTGGACTTCCGTGCGCGAAGTGGTGTCCTCGCCATATTGCGCGAAGTCGAAGATGGTGGCGAAAGCGGCGTAGCGCTTATCTGCGAGCTGGTTGGCGGGGCTTTGCGGATCGCTGACGCCGCCTTCCAGCATCTGGCGGATCGTGGCGGGATCTTCCGTCTCGGCGTCGAGGCCGAACGTCGCCATGGAATAGTCGAGCAGCCGCTGGTCGCCCATCAGGTCGTCGATCGACTTCACGTCGCCGATATGGGTGAGGTAGTAGGTCGTCTCGCTGTCGGTGAAGTCGAAGTTCGGATCGGTGACGCCGAGATCGACCTGTAGGGCGTAGTTCTTCGGCACGTCGGTCTGGGCGCCGTTATAGCTGGTGGCGTCGCTGCCGAGGTCGGCGAAGTCGAACGCCTTGACGAACGTGGCGTAGCGCTTGTCGGTGAGCTTGTTGGCGAAGCTGTCGGGGTCGGAAACGCCCTCGTTCAGCGCCTTCTTCATGAAGGCCTTGGCGTAGTCCATGTCGCCGAGGCCGAAGGCCTTCATGGCGTATTTGAACAGCCGGTCGTTATCGACGAACTCGTCGACGCTGGTGACCTTGCCGATATTGTCGAGGAAATACTGGGTCTCGCGCTCGACGGCGGGCTGGGTCTCCACACGGTCGATCGCCTTCGGGATGTCCCGCGCGATGAGCTGGTAACTGACATATGTGTTCAACACGCGCGCATCTCCGGCAGCGTTCTGCGCCAAGAATAGGCGCAGTTCCTTGCGCGAAGCTGAATCCCGTCCGACCCCCGATTCAGCCTCGCGCAAGGCAGGCGCGCTATCCGGTTGTCTCTCGTATGTTGGGGAAGGACCGGCCGTGGGCATTCTGATCGGACTTGTGGTGACGTTCGGCTGCGTGCTCGGCGGTTTCATGGCCATGGGCGGCCATATCCACATCCTGTTCCAGCCCTTCGAGTTCATCGTTATCCTGGGCGCTGCGCTCGGCATGTTCCTGGTCGCCAACCCGATGAAGACGGTGAAGGACGCCGGCAAGGGGCTTCTCGAGGCCTTCAAGAACTCGGTGCCGAAGGAAACCGAGTACCTGGAGACGCTGGGGGTGCTGCACAGCCTCATGCGTGACCTGCGCACCAAGTCGCGCTCGGAGGTCGAGGCGCATATCGACAATCCGGAGGAATCGGCGATCTTCCAGACCTACCCGACCGTGCTGAAGAACCACGATCTGACGAACTTCATCTGCGATTACTGCCGGCTGATCATCATCGGCAATGCGCGCCCCTTCGAGATCGAGGCGCTGATGGACGAAGAGATCCAGACCATCAAGCACGACAAGCTGAAGTCGTATCACGCGCTCGTCTCGGTCGGCGACGGCCTGCCGGCGATCGGCATCGTCGCGGCGGTGCTCGGCGTCATCCACGCCATGGGCGCGCTGGACCAGTCGCCCGAAATTCTCGGCGGGCTGATCGGCGCCGCGCTCGTCGGCACCTTCACCGGCATCTTCGCGTCCTATTGCATCATCAGCCCGATCGCCACGAAGATCAAAGTCGTGCGCGAGAAGAAGAACCGGCTCTACGTGCTGGTCAAGCAGACGCTGCTGGCCTTCATGAACGGCTCGCTGCCGCAGGTGGCCCTCGAATTCGGCCGCAAGACGATCTCGGCCTATGACCGCCCCTCCATCGACGCCGTGGAACAGAGCACCATGAACGCCGGCGCGGCCGAAAAGAAGGCGGCGTGATGACCGGCAAGCCGCAACGAGGGCAGGGCTAGGATGGTGTCCCCGGCAGGCCTCGGCGAAACCCGCGCGCTGATCCTCGAGCGCCTGCTCGGCGACACCGGCGAGCCGGACAAGGTGAAGGCGGCGGCGCGCTCGCTGGCTGAACGCTCCCTGCCTGCGATCATGCAGGGCCTCGAGGAAGGGCTCGGCATTTCGGCGACGCTGGAGGTCGCGGAGGTGGAGCTCATCCGCTTCGCGCAGGCGCGGCCCATGGATTCGAACCACGCCATGACCATCGCGGCATCCGCGTCCTCGCCGGACGCGCTGGTGCTGTCCATCGACACTGAGGCCATTGCGCTGACGGTCAGCGCGCTGTTCGGAGGCGATCCATCCGAGCCGGCCGCGCCGATCACGCGCTCCCTGTCGCCGCTGGAACTCGATGTGGCAACGCGGGTGTTCGGGCAGCTCGCGCAGGCGGTGAACGGATCCGGTGAGCGCGCCTTCGATCTCAGGCTGCCGGTGCCGCTGGCCTTCACCGGTACGGAGATGGCCCGGCACATGCTGCGCGACGGGCCGGCCGTGCGGGTCGTGTTCTCGATCGCCACGCCGGCGTCGCGCGGCACCCTGTCGCTGACCATGCCCGAGCGGGTGCTGTTGAAGCATCGCGGCGACACCGGCCGGCAAGGTCCGGAAACCGCGCAGGCCGTCGACTGGCGCGCGCGCTTTTCCGAGGAAGTGATGCGCTCGGCCGTGACGCTCGACGCGACGATGCCGCTGTCGCGCCTGACGCTCGGCCAGATCGCCGGCTTCGCGCCCGGCCAGGTGATCGAGCTCGACGAAGGAGCGCAGGTCAACGCGCGGCTGCGCGCGCGCGACCGCACGCTGTTCGTATGCGAGTTCGGCAAACTCGGGCAGAATTACACCGTTCGAATCAGGCATCCCTACGATGCCGGTCAGGACTTTATCGACGGGCTGATGACGGGCTGAACGCCCGCATCGTCCGCACGGGAGAATGAGCATGACCCAGACCAACCCGGAAGCCGAGCCCGAAGCTCCCGACGAGCAGCTCGACCGCGCCATCGAGGAATTGCGCGGCGTGCTGAAGGAGGAGGAGAAGCAGGCCGGCGCGCGGGCGGGAACCGCGACGGCTGCACAAGGCGCGTCCGACAGCATCATCATGAACATCCCGGTCGAGGTCCAGATCGTGCTCGGCTCGGCCGAGATGCCGGTTTCGGAGCTGATGTCGCTGCAGAAGGGATCGACCGTGGCGCTGAACCGCCGCATCGGCGAGCCCGTCGACATCGTCGTCAACGGCCGCCGCATCGCGCGCGGCGAGATCACGGTCCTGGAAAGCGACCCGTCGCGCTTCGGCATCAGGCTGACCGAGATCGTCGCCGGCACCAAGAGCGCATGACGATGTCGTCCGGGATCGCAGAAATCACCCCCCCTCCCTCCCCTTCGAGGGGAGAGCAATTTTCCTCAATCCCGGTCGCCGAGCACCCCCACCCCTGTCCCCTCCCCACAAGGGGGAGGGAGACGCTGACGCAGTCGTTTCGCTCGAAATCGTCGACGTCGGCCTATTGTGGCGCGAACACAGAGTCCCCCTCCCCCTTGTGGGGAGGGGATAGGGGTGGGGGGGCGCTGTCATATGCGATAATCCTGCCCTCGAGGGGAAGGTGTGGGGGTACTGATCTCGGAGCAGAGGCATGAGCCAGCAGGCGCTTTCGCTGACGCGGCCGCAGAAGGCGGCGGCCATCCTGGTGGCGATGGGCAAGCCGTCGGCCAGCAAGCTGCTGAAATTCTTCAAGCAGGAGGAGCTGAAGGCGCTGATCGAGGGCGCGCGACTGCTGCGCACGATCCCCCAGGCCGATCTCGAACGCATCGTCGCCGAGTTCGAGGCCGAGTTCACCGAGGGCGCGGGCCTGCTCGATTCCTCCGACCAGATGGACACGATCCTCAACGAATCGCTGTCGCCGGAGGAAGTCAGCGCCATCATGAATGGCCGCCAGCAGGAAGCGGAGCCGGAAGGGCCGCCGCCGATCTGGCCGCAGCTCGAAAAGCTCGATCCTGCAAGGCTCGGCGCGTTCCTGCAGGGCGAGCATGCGCAGACGGCGGCCATGGTGCTGTCGAAACTGTCGCCGCAGGCGACCGCCAACGTCCTGCTGACGCTGGACAAGGCGATGCGGGCGGACGTGGTCAAGCGCATGATGTCGCTTTCCAAGGTGCCGGAGGCCGCCGAGAAGATCGTCGAGGACCAGTTGCGCAGCCGCGTGCTGACAGAGACGTCGTCGCGCGACACCTCGGTCGGCCAGGCCCGCGTGGCCAGCGTGCTCAACGAGATGGAAAAGTCGCAGCTCGACGAGGTGATGCAGGACCTGGAGGCGGCCGGCACGCCCGATCTCGACGGTGTCAGGGCGCGCATCTTCTCCTTCGACGACGTGCCGGCGCTCAGCCAGAAGGCGCGCGTGGCCGTGTTCGACGGCCTGTCGACCGAGGTCGTGACGCTGGCGTTGCGCGGCGCGCAACCGGACATGGCCGAGGCCGTGCTTTCGGCCATCGGCGCGCGGTCGCGGCGCATGATCGAGGCCGAGCTTTCGCAGGACGCCAATGTTGCCGCGGCCGATATCGCCCAGGCGCGCAGGACGATCGCGGCCACGGTCGTGCGGCTGGCCCGCGAAGGCCTGTTCGACCTGCCGTCGGCGCAGAACGCCGAAGCGGCCTGACCGCCCGGAGCGTCTGACGCGCGATGGCGGAGGCAGCCGACAAGGACTCCAAAACAGAGGAAGCGACCGAGAAGAAGGTCCGCGACACGATCGAGCAGGGAAAGCTGCCGCATTCGCGCGAGACGGCGCTGCTTGCCTCCTTCACGGCTATTCTCGTCTTCACCGTCTTCTATGCAAAGGACACGATCGCCCATCTCGGCATGTTCCTGTCGATGTTCCTGGAGAAGCCGGAAGCGTGGCCGATGGACACCGAGACCGACGTGGTGACGCTCTACAAGATCGTCATCATGGAGATCGGCAAGGGGGTGGCCAGTCTGCTGGTCCTGCTGGTCGCCGCCGGCATCGGCGCCTCGGTCTTCCAGAACCTGCCGCAGTTCGTGGGCGAGCGCATCAGGCCGCAGCTGTCACGCATCTCGATCAGCCAGGGCTGGAAGCGACTGTTCGGCGTCCAGGGCTTCGTGGAGTTCCTCAAGGCGCTGGCCAAGCTTGGTTTCGTGGCCACGGTGCTCGTTTTCGCGCTGTCGGACGAACATCGCGAATTGCTGGCCGGCATGATCACCAATCCGCTCGAATTCGGCATGGTGATGCGCTCCATCGCCGTCAATATCCTCACCGCGATCGTGCTGGTCATGATGGCGATCGCCGCCGCCGACTTCGTCTGGTCGCGCTTTTCGTGGCGTCGCGACATGCGCATGTCCAAGCAGGAAGTGAAGGACGAGCTCAAGCAGTCCGAAGGCGACCCGATCGTGCGCTCGCGCATCCGCTCCGTCGCCCGCGACAGGGCGCGGCGGCGCATGATGACGGCGGTGCCGAAGGCGACGCTGGTGATCGCCAACCCGACCCACTATTCGATCGCGCTGAAATATGTGCGCGACGAGAATTCGGCGCCGCTTGTGGTCGCGAAAGGGCAGGATCTGGTGGCGCTCAAGATCCGCGAGATCGCCGCCGAACACGGCATTCCCGTCTTCGAGGACGTCGCGCTCGCCCGCTCCATGTACAAGCAAGTTTCGGTCGATAGTGTGATACCGCCGCAATTCTACCAGGCCGTGGCGGAACTGGTGCGGATCGTCTACGCGAAGAAACCCGAGCGTCGAAAGGTGTCATGAACCGACAGCCGCACACCAGTTCCCGCGAGGTCATCGTCGCGCATGCGATCGAGCCGGTCGTCGCCGAGCTCAGGCTGATCGATGTGGCGGACTATATCGCCTTCATCCGGCTGGAACATTTCGCCTGCTTGGCCGATCTGGTGGATTCGGCGGCCGAGCTCTATTTCATGCCCGGCACGCTGCGGCTCGGCCACGGCGGCGAGGCGCATGTCGACTGGAGCGGCAGTCCGCGCATCGTGCTCGACCTCGAACTCAGGCCGCAGGGCGCCACCGTCTATTTCCAGCTGACGCTGGCGGAGAACGACGCCTCGGTGGTGCTGAACTACGTATCGTTCGAGCAGCCGGACGAGGATCCGGGCCGCAACACGCAGATGCTGGAGGAACTGCTGGAGCGGGCGCGGATCAGGAAGGCGGAAATAGTAGGGGAGTAGGCAGTCGGCAGTCGGAGCGGGAATCCAAATCGACTGCCTACTGGCAACTTTCCGACTGCCTCACTCTATCAACCCCATCCTCAACGCCTTCGCCACCGCCTGCATGCGGTTGACGGCGTTCAGCTTCTGGGTGGTCTGGGTCAGATACTGGTTGGCGGTGTGAACCGACAGTTTCAGGAGCCTGGCGATCTCCTCGCTGGTGTGGCCGTTGGCGGTCAGTTTCAGGCATTCCAGTTCGCGCTTGGAGATGGCGCGGACGCGCCCGGCCTCGCCGGGGCGGATACGCGCGACGGCCGAGAACAGGGCGAAGCAGCGGCCGTGGATTTCGTAGAGCATCTCCTGGGTCACTCTCATGGCGGAACCCATGAACACGACCAGCCCGCATTGGCCCCGCTCGGCATGAACGGGAAAGGCGATGCCGTTGCTGCCGGGAACGAGGGGCGCCGTCCGGCTCACCCATTCGAGGGCATCGAACATGGCCTCGGTGTCTGACGCTCCGTCGTCCGCCCACCAGCAGGGCTCGGTGGAGATCCGCGCATGGCGGACCATCTCCTCGCCGTTGGAGCCGGAGATGAACTTGCTGGCCACCGACACACCCGGATAATCGCTGTCGAAGCACGGAACCAGGCGTGAGCGCTCCATCGAGGGGCTGACGAAGAACAGGCCGAAAGCGGTCGCTTCGAGATCGACGGCGATCCAGCGGCAGCGCCGCACCGCGTCGGGTATGGTCACCGTCTGGTGGGTCTCGGAGCCGAGGCTGAACGCACCGAAAGGCGTGTTGTGGTTGTCGAAGAGGGCCTGGGCGGCTTGCCGGGCTTCGCTGGCTCGCATCAGATTATTCCGCTCCTGATCGCGGTCGCTATGGCCATCGCCCGGTTGGAGGCCGAGAACTTCTGGATGGCGTGGGTGATGTAGCTGTTGACGGTGTTGGACGAGACGCCGAGGATCACCGCGATCTCGTCGGTGGTCTTGCCTTCGGAGACCCAGAAAAGACATTCGCGCTCTCTGTCCGAAAGCGGGTCCTGCAGGGACGCCTCGGCCAGAAGTTGCGGAATCTGCGACAGCGCGTAGCAGCACTTCATCTGGGCGGCGGCGAGCGCCGCGGCATCGATCCGGCCCGGCTCGGCGGCGGAGAACAGCAGGAACAGCCGCTGGCGGCCGACATTGATGCGCAGCGAATACAATTCGGCGTGGCCGAGCACCGTCAGGAGCCTCGCTTCCTCGCCGTTGACCAGACCGCCGGTCGCCGGCGCTTCGGCCGCCACGAGAGGTTTCGGGCGCGAGCCCGGAGCGGTGTTGAGCGGGTCGTGGGCAAGGGTCGCGATCAGGCGCGGCCCGATCAGTTCGACGGCGTCGAAGATCCAGTTCGAGGCGACGATGCGCGCATTGAGCCGCGTCTGGTCGTGGACCAGCGCCAGCAGCATATAGCTTTCAGCGCCGACCGAGGCCGTCACATTCATCAGGAATGCCGTGAGGTCGCCGCGGCAGGTCAGGCGGGAAGGTGTTGCGTCTTGCGAAGCGAACGCGGCGGAGCTTTTCATTGCAGTCTTGTTGCCGGAATCCATCGTCTGCCCGGCGCCGCCGCAAGCGGCACCGAACCCGAAGACGCGTCACTTTCGTCAAACTCACAAAGGGGGAACTCACAACGACGCGGGACCGCGCCGGACCGGCCGAATCCAGGCGGGAAACGCGAAAACCATCCGCGCCTTGCACCGGATAGATTCCGGGACATCAGACTGTTGGGTTTCGCCGCGCCCCCCTGGGTCCCGGCTGATTCGGGTCTAATCTAACGCCTGATGAATCCGACGGCAAACAGGAATTGACAGAAAGACGATTCGGAGTCCGTCCGGCGACTCAGCGTGCCTGTCCGGCTGCCGTCATCCTTCCTCGAAGCCGGTCAGCACGCCGACGGCGTTGACGCCGATTTCGTCCACCGCATAGCCGCCTTCCATGACGAAGAGGGTGGGCAGGCCGAGTTTGGCGATGCGGCGGCCGATCTTCGGATAGTCCCCGCTGGTGAGCTTGAACTGGCTGATCGGGTCCTTCTCGAACGTGTCGACGCCGAGCGAGACGACGACCACGTCGGGCGCATAGGCGAGGAGCTTTTCGCAGGCGTCGTCAAGTGCGGCGTTCCATGTCTCGAAGGTCGTGCCGAAGGGCATGGGATAGTTGACGTTGAAGCCTTCTCCCTGGCCTTCGCCCTTCTCGTCGGCGTGACCGAGGAAGAACGGATACTCGGTCATCGGATCGCCATGCAGGTTCAACACCTGCACGTCGGCGCGCGCATAGAATATCTGCTGCGTGCCGTTGCCGTGGTGGTAGTCGACGTCGAGGATCGACACGCGCCTGGCGCCCTGGTCGCGATACCATTGCGCGACCACGGCGGCGTTGTTGATGTAGCAGTAGCCGCCCATGAAGGCGTCACCGGCGTGGTGCCCCGGCGGGCGGCAGAGCGCGAAGGCCGTGCGCTCGCCGTTCTTGACCAGCGCCGCCGCCGTCAGGGCGACGTCGTAGGAGGATTTGATGGCGTCCCAGGTACCCTTCACGAAGGGCGCGCCGGCGTCGAAGGAATAGAAGCCGAGCTGCGCGTCGATGCTTTTCGGCAGCACGTCGGCGCGCAGGCCGCGCGTCGGCCAGGTGAAGGGGATGGCCGAGCCGTCGCGGCCGGAGGCTTCCCATGCCGGATAGACCGTCGGCAGGAAATCGACGTAGTCGGCCCGGTGCACCCGTTTGGCGGCGGCTAGGTCATGCGTCTCGGGCGACAGGACCGGACCGAGCTTCTCGCTTTCGACGCGCGCGCGGATGATCTCGGCGCGGGACGGTTTCTCGAAGCCCGGCACGAGGGCGCCGGAAACCAGTTCCATCGTGCCTGCATGGCCGGCGTGAAGCGGTGAGTAGACGGTCTTCATGAAAGTCCTTTCCGATTAGCTGAGAGCCAGGTGCGGCGTCACCAAGGCGAGCCACATGGTCTCGACGTCGTCCTCGATGAGATCGAATGCCTTGCGGGTCTTCCTGAGGCCCACCAGCCGGCAGACGTGACCCACTTCCATCATCAACTCGCCCAGCCGGCTTGCGGTATCGCTTTCCAGCGCCGGGTTCACGTGCCTCAGCCAGGCGGCGTAGAGCGCGATGATCTGCTCGTCATATTCGTTCTGGATGGGCCGCAGGTCGGCATTGCCCGAGATGGCCTCGATGACCGGCATCAGGCCGGCATTGTCCAGGTAGAGTTTCGACGTGTCGATGAAGAGTTTTCGGACTTCCTGCCGGAATTCCGCGCGGTTCGTCGGCCGGGGCGCGTCGATGCGCTTCTGGATCACCTCGGGAAAGGCGGCCAGCCAGCGCCGGGCGAGGTCGAGCAGGATCGCCTCCTTGTTGGGGTAATACTGGTAGATCGAGCCGACCGACAGGCCGGCGCGCCTTGCGATGGCGAGCGTTGTCGGCGTCCTGGTTCCCTGCTCGCGGGTAAGCACGAGGGCGGCGTCGAGGATGCGGTCCACCATCTGCGAGGATCGCTGCTGGCGCGGCTGCTTGCGCGGCTCGAGCGCAGCCATCCGCTTCTTGCGCGAACGGGCCGGGAGGCCGCCTGCAATCCCTTTTCGCTCCCTCATACGATCGTCCGCGAAAGCCATGTCGGCGACCTAACTGCCAAGAATCCTGCTTGTTGACAAACGCGAATAAATAGTCGCATTTTTCCATTGTGCTGTCTCCCGGAAAATTGCGGGACAGCGGAACGCCGAACCGGAGTCGCTCGTGCCCGAAGCCGTCCGCAGCGCCGACCTGATCGTCACGAACGGTCGCGTGCTGACCATGGACGAAGAGGCGCCGCGTGCCGAAGCGGTGGCGGTCAGGGACGGCCGCATCGTCGCCGTCGGCGACCGTGCCGCCATCGTCGACATGAGGGGCCCGGGCACCAAGGTCGTCGACGCGGCCGGCGGCACGGTGATCCCCGGCTTCATCGAAGCGCATATGCATCTTTTCAACGGCGCGGCCGAGCTCGACCACCTGAATCTCGGCGGCGTGCACGGTTTCGACGCGCTGCGCGACGCCATTCGCACCTATGCTGGGGAGCGGCCGGACGCGCCGCTGCTTTTGGGCGCCGCCGCCGACTATACGATCCTGTCCGAGACCGAGCGGGTCACCCGCCGTCATCTCGACCGCATCGTCGCGGACCGGCCCTTCGCCATGTCGGCGGGCGACCATCATACGATGTGGGCGAACACCAGGGCGCTGGAGATGGCCGGGCTGCTGCACGGCAAGCCGCTCGGCCCCGGCAACGAGATCGTCATGGGCGAGGATGGATTGGCGGCGGGCGAGCTGCGGGAGAGCGAGGCGTTCGGCCCGGTACTCGCCATGTCCGGCCAAAGCCGGGTGCGGCTCGGCCTGCAGACCGGCGGCGAGCCCGAGCCTTATCCGTCGGCAGAGGAACTGGCCGCCGATCGCGACCTCATGCACCGCGGGCTGGAATGGTGCGCGCGGCACGGCATCACCTCCATCCACAACATGGACGGTAATCTCTACCAGCTTGAGCTTCTGTCCGGGCTTGAACAGGAGGGGCGGCTGCTCTGCCGCGTGCAGGTGCCGTTCCATTTCAAGAATTTCATGGAGATCGGCCAGCTCGAAAAAGCCTCGCGGATGGCGTCCGCCTACCACTCGCAATGGCTGTCGTCGGGCGTCGTCAAGATGTTCTACGACGGGGTGCTGGAAGGCTGGACGGCCGTGCTGGCCGAGGACTACGCCGACCGGCCCGGCTGGCGCGGCGAGCCGCTGTTCTCGCCGGAACGTCTCGCCGAGATCGCGACCGAGGCCGACCGGCGCGGCCTGCAGATCGCCGTGCACTCGATCGGCGACGGCGCGGTGCATGCCGTGCTGGACGGCTACGAGGCGGCGCAGAAGGCCAACGGCGAGCGTGACAGCCGCCACCGGGTGGAACACATCGAACTGGTTACCGCCGCCGACGTGCCGCGGTTCAGGGAGCTCGGCGTCGTCGCCTCGATGCAGCCGCCGCATCCGCCGGGCGCGATGGACTTTCCGCTGGAGCCGACGGTCTCGCGCATCGGCCGCGCCCGCTGGCCGCTCGCCTATGCCTGGCGCACGTTGAAGGATGCCGGCGCCCATGTCGTGTTCGCCTCGGACTGGCCGGTGTCCGACGTCAACCCGATGCGCGGCATCAAGGCCGCGGTCACCCGCAAGCCATGGGCGAAGGAAGATCCCGACCAGAGCTTTTCGGTAATAGAGGCGCTTGCGGCCTACACGGTCGAGGGCGCCTATGCCGGTTTCGCCGAAGACTGGAAAGGCCGGCTGAAACCGGGTTTCGCTGCCGATCTTGTGGTGCTTTCCGAGGATGTGGAGACTGTCGATCCGGGAGCCCTCGACACGGTCCGTCCGGTGACGACCATTTGCGGCGGCAAGGTGACCTATGAGGCGTAGGGGTTGCGGACGGTTAGGCTCACAGATCGGCGTCATTCCGGGGCCGCACAGCGGAACCCGGAATCCAGTACGCCGGTCTCGCTCATTCTGGCCTGGATTGGCAGCGTTTCATCTCTGGATTCCGGGTTCCGCTGCGCGGCCCCGGAATGACGCTCTTTCTGCGAACGCGGCGATGGCTAGGCGGAAGCGATTTTTGAATCCGCGTTCAATCGCGCGGTTGCCAAGCCGGTCGGGCTGTGGTGACAATCCAGCAGGGAACAGGATCTGCCGCAAAGAGCAGGCCGCAAGCAATGGGGTAGCGTGTGCCGGATCAGCCGGATAGAAGCGCCATCGACGTTCGTGGCGTGCGCAAGGTTTTCGGGGTCGGCGAGAATGCCTTCGCCGCGCTCGACAGCGTGTCGGTGTCGATCCGCGAGAACGAGTTCTTCACGCTGCTGGGGCCGTCGGGCTGCGGCAAGACCACGCTGCTTCGGCTGATTGCCGGCTTCGACTATCCGACCAGCGGCGAGATCCTGCTCCACGGCGAGGAGATCGCGGGCCTGCCGCCCTACAGGCGGCCGGTCAACACCGTCTTCCAGTCCTACGCGCTGTTCCCGCACATGACGGTGGCCGAGAACATCGGCTTCGGCCTCGAGATGCTCGGGCGTGCGAAGGACGAGACCAAGGCGCGCGTGGCCGAGATGCTCAGGCTTGTGCGCATGGAACAACTCGCCAACCGCCGCACCAGCGAGATTTCCGGCGGCCAGCAGCAGCGCGTCGCGCTGGCCCGCGCGCTGGCGCCGCAGCCCAAGGTGCTTTTGCTCGACGAACCGCTGTCGGCGCTCGACTACAAGCTGCGCAAGGAAATGCAGATCGAGCTGAAGCGCCTGCAGAACGAGACCGGCATCACCTTCATCTTCGTCACCCACGACCAGGAAGAGGCGCTGACCATGTCGGACCGCATCGCGGTGATGTCGGCCGGCAGGATCCTGCAGATCGGCGCGCCACGCGACATCTACGACCGTCCGGCCGAACGTTTCGTCGCCGACTTCATCGGCGAGAGCAATTTCCTGCCCGCCGAGGTCAAGGGCATGGCGGACGGGCGTGCCACGGTGCGGCTGTCCTCCGGTGTCGAGATCCCCGCCACGCTGCCGGAGGGGTTCGCGCCGTCGGGCAAGGTGACGATCGTGCTGCGGCCCGAGCATCTCCACATCGCGCCGGAAGGAGCCGGCGGCGCGTTGCAGGGGCTGGTGGAGAACGTGGTCTATCTCGGCACCGATACGCATTTCCACCTGAAGCTCGATGACGGCGCAGCGCTCATCGTGCGGCAGCAGAACAGCCGCGGCGGCGGCGAGCCGCTGACGGCCGGCAGCCGGGCGGGCGTCGCCATCGGCGAGAACGCCGCCCAGGTGCTGAAGGACTGAACGATGGCGAGCGCCCAGGAAATCGCCCGCGCCGCCGACCGAAAGGATATCCGCGACCGCTGGCTGTTGTCGGCGCCGGCGCTCATCATCATCTTCATCGCCGCGGTCGGCCCGCTGTTCGTGATGCTGGCCTATTCCTTCATGCTGAAGGCCGACTACGGCGACGTGCAGTTCGGCACCTTCTCGTTCGACGGCTGGACCTCGGTCCTGTTCGAGCGCGACATCTTCGACGACACGCTGGGCCTGGCCGATGCCCACCTTTCCATCTTCTGGCGCTCGATCAGCCTGTCCTTCTATACCACGGTGCTGACCCTCATCTTCGGCTTTCCGACCTCCTATTTCATCGCCACGAGGCCGCCGAAGACCCGCGAGGTCTGGGTCTTCCTGGTCACCATCCCGTTCTGGACGAACCTTCTGATCCGCACCTTCGCCATGCAGCAGGTGATCCGCAACGAGGGGCTGGTGAACACGGCGCTGATGGCACTCGGCGTCATCAAGCAGCCGCTGCAGATCATGAACACCGACACCGCCATCCTGCTCGGCATGATCTACGTCTACCTGCCGCTGATGGTGCTGCCGATCTACGCCTCGATGGAGAAGCTCGACTTTCGCCTGGTCGAGGCCGGTTACGACCTTTACGCAAGCCGCTGGCAGGTGCTGCGCCGCATCATCTTCCCGCTGGTCAAGCCCGGCGTCATCGCGGGCTCGATCCTCGTCTTCATCCCCTCGCTCGGCGCCTACGTCATTCCGCGCGTGCTCGGCGGCGGCAAGAACATGATGCTGGGCAACCTGATCGAGCTTCAGTTCGGCGCCGGGCGCAACTGGCCGCTGGGCGCGGCCATTTCCATCACGCTGATGGCGCTGGTGATGATCGCGTTGCTGTTCTACGTGCGCAACGCGTCCCGCTCGGGAGGCGCGCATGGCTAGACGACCCTTCGACATCAAGGCGCAGCCGGGCTTCGGCTTCATGGCGCTCGTCACCTTCTTCGCGCTCTACCTGCCGATCGCCGCGCTCGTCGCCTATTCGTTCAACGCCGCGGATTCGCTGTCGCGCTGGGACGGGTTCTCGCTGCGCTGGTTCATCTCGGCCTGGCACAATTCGGCCGTGCAGGACGCCTCGATCCGCTCGCTGGTGCTGGCGATCTCGGCCGCCGCGATTTCCACGATCGCCGCCACCATGGCCGCGCTCGCCACCACCCGCACGCCGCCCTATCCGGGGCTGACCTTCAAATACGCCTTCATCAACCAGCCGCTGATGGTGCCGGAGATCGTCACCGGCGTGGCGCTGCTGATCGTGTTCTCGCGCATCAAGGTGTGGACCGGCTATTCCGGCCTCGGCTATCTGATCGCGGCGCACACCGCCTTCTGCATCCCCTTCGCCTATTTGCCGATCCGGGCGCGGCTGGAAAGCATGGACCTGACGCTGGAGCGCGCCGCGGCCGACCTCTACGCGACGCCGTGGAAAGCCTTCCGCTTCGTGACGCTGCCGCTGCTCCGGCCCGGCATCATCGCCGGCTTCATGCTGGCCTTCGTCATCTCGCTCGACGACGTGGTCATCACCGAATTCGTCAAGTCGGGCGGGCAGGACACACTGCCCACCTACATGCTGGGCCAGCTCAGGCGCGAAACCACCCCCGAGATCAACGCCATCGCCACGGTGTTCTTGGCGCTGTCGGTGGTGCTCGTCACCATCTTCTTCTTCGTCAATCGACGCAAGCAATGACCACTGTGCAAACGGGAGTAAGGCAATGAACTGGAAGACGACGGCCGCGGCAGCGGCACTTGCATTGTTCGCCTGTGCGGGGACCGCATCGGCGGAAGGCGAGCTCAACATCTTCAACTGGGGCGATTACACCAGCCCCGACCTGATCAAGAAATTCGAGGACACCTACAAGGTCAAGGTGACGATCACCGACTACGATTCCAACGACACCGCGCTCGCCAAGGTGCGCGCCGGCGGTCATGGCTTCGACATCGTGGTACCTTCGGCCAACTACGTGCCGATCTGGGTGAAGGAAGGGCTGCTGCTCGAAGCGCGTCCCGACCAGATGGAGAATTTCAAGAATGTCGACGAGCGCTGGGTCAATGTTCCCTGGGATCCGGGCCGTCACTACACGGTTCCGTGGCAGTGGGGCCTGACCGGCATCGGCGTCAACACCAAAGTCTACAGCGGCGACATCAACACCTCGGCGATCTTCCTTGATCCGCCGAAGGAACTCGTCGGCAAGATCGACGTCGCGCCGGAAATGAACGACGTGCTGTTCGCCACCATCAAGTATTTCGGCGGCGACTGGTGCACCGACGACAAGGAACTGCTCAAGAAGGTGCGCGACAAGCTGGTCGAGGCCAAGCCGAAGTGGCTGGCGATGGACTACAGCGTGACCGAGAAGCTGCCGGCCGGCGACTATTCCGCCGTCTACTACTGGAACGGCGCCGTGATGCGCTCGCGCATCAAGAACCCCGACATCAAGTTCGGCTATCCGAAAGAGGGCTTCCCCTTCTTCATGGATTCGGTCGCGATCCTGAAGGACGCCAAGAACGTCGACAACGCCAAGCTGTTCATGAATTTCATCATGGATCCCGAGAACGCCGCGATGATCTCGGCCTTCGCCAAATATGCCAACGGCATCAAGGGCTCGAAGGAATTCATGCCGGCCGACATGAAGGACGCGCCCGAACTGGTGGTGCCGCCCGAATTCGAGAAGGCCGGCGAGTTCCTCGCCTCCTGCGATCCGGCGGTGCAACAACTCTACACGCGCATCTGGACCGACGTTCAGAAGTAGCCTTTTCTTCTCCGGATTAATGGCAGGCTGTCGCATATGGCGATGCACCCCCACCCCTAACCCCTCCCCACAAGGGGGAGGGGACTTCTGTGTCGGCACCACAGAGTGCCAACGTTGGCGATTGTGGACGAAACGAGGGCGCCGGCGTCTCCCTCCCCCTTGTGGGGAGGGGACAGGGGTGGGGGTGAGCGGCGGCAGAAATTGAGGAAATTGCATATGCGATTGCCCCGCCGTTCACGGGGAGAAGGAAGATCGCGGAAATCTCTCATGACCTCCTACCGCAACTCCGATCCACATCCCCCGATCATGCAGGGTTCGCCGCCTGCGATGATCGTGCCGAGGCTCGATTGGGACCGGCCGCCGTGGAACCGCTGGGCGTTCCAGCATATCCGCGAGATCGTGCCGACGGTCGAGGTGTGGCGCGGCAACGGCCATCGCCGGCCGCTGCCGCGAGCGGAGCATGATCTCGACGCGCTGGAGGTCGAGGACAGCATGGGCAGACCGGCGACGCTGGCCGCGCTGCTCGACGAGACCTATACCGACGGCTTTCTCGTGCTGAAGGACGGCGCGGTCGCTTATGAGCGCTTCTTCAACGGCATGGACGAGCGGACGCTGCATCTGTCGCAGTCGATGGCGAAATCCGTGACCGGGGCTGTCGCGGGAATCCTGGCCGGCCGCGGCCTGATCGATCCGGCGCGGCCCGTCACAGACTACCTGCCCGAGCTTTCGGCTACCGGCTGGGCCGGCGCGACCCTCCAGCAGGTGCTGGACATGACGACGGGCGTGCGGTTCTCCGAGGCATACACCGACCGCACTTCCGATATCGGACAAGTCGACGTCGCCACCGGCTGGAAGCCGGTGCCGCCCGGCAGCGATCCCGGTTTCAGATGGCCGGCGCATCTATGGGAACTCATCCTCGGCCTGACGGAAACGGTCCGGCCGCACGGAGCGGCCTTCGAATACCGCTCTATCGAGACCGACGTGCTGGCCTTCGTCATGGAACGCGTAACCGGCAAGCGGCTGCCGGAAATTGTCTCGCAGGAGATTTGGCAGAAGCTGGGTGCGGACGAGAGCGCCTGCTTCACCGTCGACGGCGCCGGCTACGCGGTGGCGGACGGCGGCTTCAACGCGACGCTGCGCGACTATGCGCGCTTCGGCCAGATGATCCTCGACGACGGCGCCGGCATCGTGCCGCGCGACTGGATCGAGGCGACACGCGATGGGCGGTGCGGATCCGGTTACAGCGAGAGCCTGCCCGAAGGCGGCTACAAGAACCAGTTCTGGATCACCGACCCGCGCTCGCGCAGTCTCAATTGCCGCGGCGTGTTCGGGCAGTTGATCCAGATCGACTGGGACAACCGCATGGTGACCGTGAAGCTTTCGTCCTGGCCGGATTTTTCCAATACCGCCTATGCGATCGCGACGGGAAGGGCCATCGAGCGGATCGCGACGGCGTTGCGCTGAGGCACAATCGGAGGACAGACATGACAGCACAGACCGCCTTCGAGCGGCACTATGGTTTTCGCCGCGATGAGGTGACGCTGGCGTCGTGGCGCACCAGTCCGTTCAACCGCTGGTCGTTCCAGAACGCCGGCGAACTGGTGCCGAGCGCGGACATCGGCGTTGCCGCCGATGCAGGCCCGGAGGAACCTGTCCGGGACATGGCCGGCCTGCTCTCGCAAAAGGTCACGCCGGGCGAAGGGGAACCGCAAACGGTCGCCAGCTTCCTCACGCGCTCGTCGACGGATGCGCTGACGGTGATGAAAGGCGGAAAGATCGTCGGCGACTGGTTTGCGCCGCATATGGCTTTCGGCGCGCGCCACATCGTCTTTTCCATCTCCAAGTCGATCACCGCGATCCTCGCCGGCATCCTCGAAGGGGAGGGCGCGCTCGACCCGAATGCCCCGGTGGCAACACATGTCCCGGAGGCGAAAGGCTCCGCTTACGGCGACGCCACCGTTCAGCATGTGCTCGACATGACGGTGTCGGTCGATATCGAGGAAAGCTACACCGATCCCGACAGCGCCTATGGCCGTTACCGCAAGGCGACGCTGTGGAACCCGGGCGGCGGGAGCGAGACGCTGTTCTCCTTCCTGATGAGCCTGCCGAGGCTCGACGGTCCGCATGGCGAGACGTTCCGCTACCGTTCGCCCAATTCCGACCTGCTCGGCGTCGTCCTCGAGCGGGCGACGGGGCAACGTTTCGCGGACCTTATGCGCGAAAAACTGTGGGCGCCGCTCGGCGCCAGGAGCGCCGCCGCCATCACCGTCGACATGGTCGGGCAGGCGCGCACGGCCGGCGGCATCTCCATGACGCCGCGCGATCTCGCCCGCATCGGCGAGATGATGCGCCAGGGCGGCGTGGCCGGCGGCCGCCGCGTCGTGCCGGAAGAATGGGTGCGCGATACGGTCGAGACCGGCGGCGACCGTCAGGCCTGGCGGCGCGGGGCAATGCTCTTCCTGTTTCCAGGCGGGCGCTACCGCAACAAATGGTATCAGGTCGGCGACGGCGCCTATTGCGGCATCGGCATTCACGGCCAGTGGCTCTATGTCGACCCGAAGAGCGAAGTCGTCATCGCCAAGATGTCGTCGCAGCCCGAGCCGGTCGAGGACGCGCTCGACATGGAGATCGTCGGGTTTTTGCGGGCACTGAGCGCAATGGCCTGAAACCACTCGGCGTTTGGCCCACCAGCCCCGGTTTGCTTTTTTCAGCGGGCCGGATCATAAGCTCGCCAACCCTTTCCCTCGGAGACTTGCGCATGGCCGCCGACAAGAACGCATTCGTCTGGGACGATCCTTTCCTGCTTGAGGACCAGCTTTCGGAAGACGAGCGGATGATCCGCAATGCGGCCGCTGCCTTCGCGGCCGACAGGCTGATGCCGCGCATCGAACAGGCGTACATGGAGGAAAAGACCGATCCCGCCATCTTCCGCGAGATGGGCGAGGCCGGGCTGCTCGGCGTTACGGTTCCGGAGGAATATGGCGGGCTCGGCTCCAATTACGTCACCTACGGGCTGATCGCGCGTGAGGTGGAGCGCGTGGACTCGGGCTACCGATCGATGATGAGCGTGCAATCGTCGCTGGTGATGTATCCCATCCATGCCTACGGATCGGAAGAGCAGCGGAAAAAGTATCTGCCGAAGCTGGCTTCGGGCGAGTGGATCGGCTGCTTCGGCCTGACCGAGCCGGATGCCGGCTCCGATCCCGGCGGCATGAAGACCCGCGCCGAGAAGACCGCTTCCGGCTATCGCCTCAACGGCGCGAAGATGTGGATATCCAACGCGCCGATCGCCGACGTCTTCGTCGTCTGGGCCAAGCTCAAGTGCGAGGACGGCCCGGACAAGAAAGGTGGGGACGTCATCTGCGGCTTCGTCCTCGAAAAGGGCATGAAAGGCCTGTCCGCCCCCAAGATCGACGGCAAGCTGTCGCTGCGCGCCTCGATCACCGGCGAGATCGTGCTTGAGAACGTCGAGGTCGGCGAGGACGCGCTGCTGCCGAACGCGAAGGGCCTCGGCGGTCCGTTCGGTTGCCTGAACCGCGCCCGCTACGGCATTTCCTGGGGCGCGCTGGGTGCTGCCGAGGATTGCTGGCGCCGCGCCCGCCAATACGGCCTGGACAGAAAGCAGTTCGGCAAGCCGCTGGCCGGCACGCAGCTCTACCAGAAGAAGCTCGCCGACATGCAGACCGACATCGCGCTCGGGCTTCAGGGCTCGCTGCGCGTCGGTCGGCTGATGGACGAGGGCAAGATGGCGCCGGAGATGATCTCGATCGTCAAGCGCAACAATTGCGGCAAGGCGCTCGACATCGCTCGCCAGGCGCGCGACATGCACGGCGGCAACGGCATCCAGATCGGCTACCACGTCATGCGCCACGCGCAGAACCTGGAGACGGTCAACACCTACGAGGGCGCACACGACGTCCACGCGCTGATCCTGGGCAGGGCGCAGACGGGATTGCAGGCCTTCTTCTGACCGCCTTCTCGTTCCTCGCAGCCAGATGGCGACGCACCCCCAACCCCTAACCCCTCCCCACAAGGGGGAGGGAGACGCCGCCGGTTCGGCCAAGCTTTGCTGATCTTGGCGTTTTAGCGTCACCTCAAGATCCCCCTCCCCCTTGTGGGGAGGGGTTAGGGGTGGGGGTGCACGGCGGCGAGAGTAATTCCACTTGGGGTAGCTCTGCGGCAAACAGGGAAAGACAAGGGAACCCGCCGGCCATGTCGCGCGTATTCACCGGCCATCCCGTGGAGCGATCATGCTGGATAAGACGAGGAGTGAACCGGACGCCGCCGCCCAGGCAGCCGCCGAGCGCGCGCAGCTCACTTACGTCAATGACAGCGATCCCGGCATTCGCCGCAAAGGTGCGGCGAAACGATTCTGGTATGTCGGGCCAAGGGGCGAGAAACTGGCGGAGGGCAAGACCGTGCAGCGCATCCGCGCGCTGGCCATTCCGCCGGCGTGGACCGACGTGTGGATTTCTCCCGATCCGAACGGCCACATCCAGGCCACTGGACGCGACCTCAAGGGCCGCAAGCAGTACCGCTATCATCCCGACTGGGCGGCCGAGCGGGACGGCGAGAAATATTCGAGCCTGGTCGCCTTTGCCGAGGCGCTCCCCGGCCTGCGCAGCCGGGTCGACGCGGACCTGCGCCGTCACGGCCTGCCGTTCGAGCGCGTCGTCGCTTCCGTGGTCTGGCTGCTCGACAACACCATGATCCGCGTCGGCAATGCCGCCTACGCCCGCGACAACAAGAGTTTCGGGCTGACCACGCTGCGCGACCGGCATGTCGACATCACCGGGTCGAGCCTGCGCTTTTCCTTCAAGGGCAAGTCGGGCAGGGAGTGGAAGCTGAAACTCGTCGACCGCCGTATCGCCCGCGTGGTGCGCGGCGCGCAGGATATTCCCGGCCAGAAGCTGTTCCAGTACCTCGATGCGGAGGGGCGGCGCCGTCCGGTCCGTTCGGAGGACGTCAACGACTATATCCGCGAGGCGGCCGGCAACGGCTTCAGCGCCAAGCATTTCCGGACATGGGGCGGCACCATCCATGCCGCGTCGCTGCTGGCGCAGACCGAGCGGCCTGACGCCGAGACGGCGAGGAAGCGCGTCCTGAACGGGGCCATCGACAAGGTCGCCGAGCGTCTCGGCAACACGCGCTCGGTCTGCCGGCAATGCTACATCCATCCCGCCGTGCCGGAGGCCTGGCTGGAAGGGCGCCTGCTGGAGGAAATGACGCTGGCCAACAAGGGCAAGCGGCGGATCAAGGGCCTCGACGACGAGGAGGCGCTGGTGCTGCGCTGGCTGCGGGCACGAGGCGGCTGAGGCATGATCGGTCGTCACGGCGTCATCCCGGCGGCTGCTGAGTGGCCGCAGGCCGCGAGGCGAGAGCCGGGACCCATTCCGGAACATCGGCCAAGTCATGGAATGGGTCCCGGATAGCCGCTCTCCGCTTCGCTCCGAGCAGCTTCCGGGATGACGCCCGCGTTCTATGCCGGCTTCCTTGAACCATGATTGGCGCGATGCGAGGCCGCCAGACCGCGGATTTTTTATCGACCTTGTGTCGGCTTCGGCCTAACTCTTTCGTCTTCAAATCATGAAAGGGTCCGCGATGCTCTACGCCATTCTCTGCTACGCCTCCGAAGATGTCGTCTGCGGCTGGAGCAAGGAGCAGGACGAGGCCGTGATGGCCGATCTCGCCGCCGTGCAGGAGAAATATGCCCGCGCCGGCAAGCTTGGCCCGGTGGCGCGGCTGCTTCCCACCACGGCCGCCACAACGCTGCGCAAGGTCAAGGGCGAATCCGTCGTCATCGACGGGCCGTTCGCGGAGACCAAGGAGCAGTTCCTCGGCTTCTACACGCTCGACTGCGCCGATCTGGACGAAGCGGTCGCCTTTGCCAAGGAATTGTCCACAGTCAACCCGAGCGGCGGGTCCTACGAGATCCGGCCGGTCGGCGTCATCAACCCGACCGGCTCGCATAATTTCCAGGCAGGCTAGAAACCCATGACCGACCCCAACTGGATCGCTTCCGCCATCAGCGCCGCCCGGCCGCAGGCGATGGGCGCGCTGCTGCGCTATTTCCGCGATCTCGACATCGCGGAAGAGGCTTTCCAGGACGCGTGCCTCAGGGCGCTGAAGAACTGGCCGAAGAACGGCCCGCCGCGCGATCCGGCCGCCTGGCTGATCTTCGTCGGCCGCAACAGCGGCATAGACGGGGTGCGCAAGCGCTCGAAACAGGTGGAGATGCCGGACGAGGACAAGGTGTCGGACCTCGACGACGTCGAGGAGGATATGGCCGAGCGGCTCGACGGCGCGCATTACCGCGACGACATCCTGCGGCTTTTGTTCATCTGCTGCCATCCGGACCTGCCGGCCACCCAGCAGATCGCGCTGGCGCTGCGCATCGTTTCCGGCCTCTCGGTCAAGCAGATCGCCCGTGCCTTCCTTGTCGGCGAAAGCGCGATGGAACAGCGCATCACCCGCGCCAAGGCGCGCATCGGCACCGGCGCACTGGCGTTCGAGACGCCCGGCGCCGTCGAACGCTCGGAGCGGCTGGCGGCGGTCGCGGCCATGATCTATCTCGTCTTCAACGAGGGCTATTCGACCACCGGCGGCGAGGCGGTGGCGCGCGCGCCTCTGGCCGAGGAGGCGATAAGGCTCGCCCGCCTGCTGCTCAGGCTGTTCCAGACCGAGCCGGAGATCATGGGTCTGACGGCGCTGATGCTCTTGCAGCACGCCCGCGCCCCGGCCCGCTTCGACGCGAACGGCGAGATCGTGCTTTTGGAAGACCAGGACCGGTCGCTGTGGCGCCGGAAAATGATCGACGAGGGGCTGGCGCTGGTCGACAAGGCGCTGCGGCACGCCAAGCCCGGTCCCTATCAGGTGCAGGCGGCGATCGCGGCGCTGCATGCCCGCGCCGAAAAGGCCGAGGATACGGACTGGCGCGAGATCGACCTGCTCTACAGCCTACTCGAGCAGATGCAGCCGTCGCCGGTGGTGACGCTGAACCGCGCCGTCGCCGTCTCCAAGGTGCGCGGGCCGCAGACGGCGCTCGACATGGTCGATCCGCTGGCCGACCGGCTCGCCGGCTATTTCCATTTCCACGGCCTGCGCGGCGGCCTGTTGATGCAGCTCGGCCGCAACGACGAGGCACGCGAAGCCTTCGACCGGGCGATCGCACTGGCCAACACGGCCGCGGAGGCCTCGCATATCCGCATGCACATCGACCGGCTGATGAAGGAAGGCAGCGCGGCGAAGGCGGGGTGAGGCAAGGCCGCTCAAATAGCGCGTAGCCACCTTACCTTTGTCATCCCTGGCCTGCTCGAATTCGTCGTCCTCGTGGCCGCTCCGAGGACCATGCCGGAATATCTCGGCCGCCTGAGCCCGTGCACAGAGGCCGTCATTCCGGGGCCGCGCAGCGGAACCCGGAATCCAGAGCGGGAACGCTGCCAAGCCGGGCCTGAACGGGCAAGGTCGGCGGACTGGATTCCGGGTTCCGCTGCGCGGCCCCGGAATGACGCAGGTGGATAAGGCGGCGCGAAAAATCTCTCCACACCCTCACTACCTCTCCCGATACTTGGCCCGAACAGGAGGACCCCTCGTCATCCTCGGACCTGCCCCGAGGATCCATGCCGGAACGGTTTTCGCGAAATGAGGCGGTGCAGAA